>Ga0326727_10000341_pt1 | contig 194451 bp, 136 predicted proteins | sample MB2enrmetagenome_FD_207643 | JGI IMG/M metagenome (GOLD analysis project Ga0326727, IMG submission 207643) | Lab enriched peat soil microbial communities from McLean, Ithaca, NY, United States - MB29MY | ecosystem: Environmental > Terrestrial > Soil > Wetlands > Peat | place: USA: New York... | reverse complement strand
CAGAGCCCACCTCCGCTTCACCAACCAGGATTATCCTGAAGGAGCAAGAGACATCTGAGTAGGGAATTTCAGCGAACGGCAAGTGGGGCACTCGCAAACTGTCTCACTCAAGGGGTTCACCCCAAAATACTGGGCGCCCCATCCTTTCCGCTTCTTTCTGCGGAAAGGGCGGGATGCCGATAAAATTCGCGTCTACATAATTTCCGAAACCGCTCTAAAAGGGCCGGATCAATATGTTTTGAAAGCGCACGACTTCAGCCGCAACAAACCCATCGATGATCTCGCGCTTTGAAAGGGCACGACTTCAGTCGTGCCGTAAACAGCCCAAAATGAGCTGGGCTTTAGCCCCCGAGGGAAGGTTTGTTCAACCGCTTGCGCTACCGCGGCGAGCGCCGCACCCGAGAACAACATCAGCGCCGAATCCAGCCCGGCACCATGAAGTGCTTCTGCCGGAAGAGGGATACGCAGATGCGGACCGCCTCTGCGTCCAGCAGGCTGCCGGCCTGTCGTTCAATCTCCCGCAAAACGGTATTCAGCTTGATTCCCGTCCGGTAAGGCCGATAAGAGCCCATCGCTTCCACAATGTCCGCCACGGTCAGTATCTTGGCTTCCGGCAGGATATCCTCCCCCGTCAAGCCTCTGGGATATCCCGAGCCATCCAGCTTTTCGTGGTGCTGGCGCACGATCTCGGCGATCGGCCACGCAAATGGAATGTCTTTGAGAATGGTGAAGCCGGTCTCCGAGTGCCCGTTGATCATCGCCCGCTCGGCCGGGTTCAGCTTGCCCGGCTTGGTCAGAATCTCGGCGGGAATCGAGATCTTTCCGATATCGTGAACCTGCGCCGCCACGCGCAACCCCTGCAATCGTTCCTCCGGCCAGCCCATCTCCCGGCCAATCGCGACCGCGATCTCCGCCACGCGGCTCTGGTGCCCCACGGTATACGGATCGCGCATCTCCATCGCCAGAACAATCGGCGCCACCATGGCCGACAACGCCTCGGTCAATTGCGTCTGCACCTTCGCCAGATGCACGCGCTCTGACTGCAAAAGCTGCTCCTGCTCGATCGCGTGCATGCCGTGGCCAATCTGTTCGGCCATGTGCACAAATACATCGATAGCCGCCGGTTCGAATGCATGGGGTTGCGCCGCATAAACCACCAGCGCGCCCCGCGAGCTGCCGTTGCTGACAAACGGAATCGACAGGCAGGAGCGTATCCCGAACTGGCTCGCCCGTTCACGCCAGGGAGCGTAAACCGTCGAGGTCTCCGTATCCTCCACGATCTGCAACTGGCCGGTGCGGATGCACTGGCCCGTCGGACCTCGCCCTCCAGGCTCATCCGCTGACCAGCTCACCGTCTCTCCATCCATGTAGCTCTTGGCGCTGCCCGCCACCGCGGCGATTCGCACCGGCTTGGAGGAACCGTCTTCCGCGATGCCAACCCAGGCCAGCAGATAGGCGGATTCGCGCGTAATGGCCTCGCAAATCGCCGCAAGCAGGCTCTCCGGAGTCTGCTCCCGTCCCAGCGCCAGGGCCGCGCCCGCGTACGCCAGCAGCGCCCATGTCTTGGTCGCAAGCAGATGTTCGCGCTGCTCCGCCTCTGCGATGTCGCGAAACTCCACAATCAGGATCGAGCGTCCGTCGAACTGCAACGATTCCGACGACCAGATCGCAACCGGCGCCACGCTTCCATCCTTGCGCTGAATGTGAAATCCGGGATGGGGCGATGCCTTCTGCGCTGCCTTGCGAAACTCCATTCCCGCCCGTTCGCGCTCGGCCTCCGGATGCAGCATGGTGGTATGCAGCCCGATCAGTTCCTCGCGCGAATAGCCCATCAGGGCTTCCCCCGCCCGGTTGACGTCCACGATCTTGGCTGCGTCGGCGTCGATCGCAAACTTGGCATCTTGCGCGTAGATCCAACTCAACTCAAACAGGCTCTGCGGCTCGTTCGCGCTGCACATGTCCATCATGGCCCGAAACCTTCCTGGCGCTATGACAGCGCAAGGTCAATTCAAAAATGTACTGGAGAATGAATTCTATCGATTGATAACACAAATGTGCGCGCTTGTCCGTGTCCGCAATCGCGCACAAAAAAAACGGCGTACCTCATTTGCAACCTTGGAGTAAAACGATTCACTTCCACGGCTGCGCGGAGTTCCGCCCGGCGGGTCATGGTCTGCTTTTGAGAAAGGCGATGCGATCGTTTCTTGGCGGCGGATTCGTTCCTTGCGGCGGATTCGCTTCTTGCCAGCGCGCCACAGGCAGCCGGCTTTACCCAACCCGGCTGCACTCCGCCACCGGAATCGCCACCTGCTCGACGATCTCCAGCCCGAAGCCTTCCAGCGCCGGAATGTGCATGGGCGTATTCGACAGTAAGCGGATGCGGCGGATGCCCAAATCCGACAGGATTTGCCCGCCCAGGCCGATCGCGCGCAGAATGCGCCCGCTGCGCGCCTGCGATCCCTCCCGCGCGCGCAGTTCCTGGTGCAGAATTAGCCGGCCGGCCTCCGATTCCGGCGCGCCGGAGAGAGCGGTCGCGCTGCCCGCTTCAAACCCTCCGGCCGCGGCGCGATCGATCTCGAAGCCCCGCGAGGTGTTGTGCAGATAGAGCACCACCCCGCAACCCTCCTCGGCAATCATGCGCATGGACTGGTCCAAAATCTCGCGGCAGCGGCAGTCGGCGGCAAAGACATCGCCCGCCGTGCACCGGGTGTGAACGCGCACCAGAACCGCATGGGCGCACGGGGACGGCGTTTCTCTTCCCTCCGCCGGGGCCGAAACCAGTTCTCCCGGCAAACCCGCCTGCGCGCTGCCGCCCAATGCCGGCCCGCCCTGAAATGCGGGACAATCCGCGCAAAGATCGCCGCGTACCAGCGCAATGTGGCTCTCGCCGCCGTTCACCTCGCTCTCGTAGGCGATCATGCGGAACTCGCCATAGCGGGTCTGGATGCGGCTCTCGCCGGCGCGCACAATGTACCGTTCGTGGCGCAGCCGGTAGCGGATCAGCTCGGCCACCGTCAAAATCCTCAGCCCGTGTTCCTTGCAGAATGGAATCAGGTCGGGAATGCGCGCCATCTCTCCGTCGTCGCGCATGATCTCGCAGATCACGCCCGAGGGATTCAGGCCCGCCAGCCGCGCCAGATCGACCGAGGCTTCCGTCTGCCCGGCGCGCACCAGCACCCCGCCCTTGCGCGCCCGCAGCGGAAAAACATGGCCGGGACGGGCCAGATCGGTATAACTGGCGCCGGGAGCGATGACGGTGCGGATGGTGTGCGCCCGGTCGGCGGCCGAAATGCCCGTCGTCACGCCCTCGCGCGCCTCAATGGTCTCGGTAAACGCCGTGCCGAAACGCGAGGTGTTCTCCTGCGTCATGGGGAACAGGCGCAGATGATCCGCGCGCTCCTCGGTCAGCGTCAGGCAGATCAGTCCCCGCCCATAGCGCGCCATGAAATTGATCGCTTCCGGCGTCACGAACTCGGCGGCCAGCGTCAGGTCGCCTTCGTTTTCGCGATCCTCGTCGTCGACCACAACCACCATGCGGCCGGCGCGAATCTCCGCGACGGCGCCGGGGACATCGGTAAATGGGGGCTCGATTGTGCGTGGAGAATTCGGCATGGCCTCTTCTTCATTCTCGCCCATGGCGGCGGCAAACGCCAAAAACAGGAATCCACATAGCAAAAGCGCCGCCCGAAGGCGGCGCTTTTCTTCTACAAACAGCAGGGAAAAGGCTTACAACGTCGATTCAATCTCAAATCCCCAAGCCTCAAGCAGCGCCTCGGGGATGTACTTGGAGTTCTTGTTCCGCCGAGCCCACTCCCGCAGACGTGTTGACCGGATATACTGATCCGGACTGAGTTTGAACTCCTTGACGATCTGTTCGAAGGAGGTCACTGTGGGCACAACCGGGCCGATGGGCTCCGGCTTGCCCCAATTCGGATTTCCACGACGCTTTGCCATCGATTTGGTGTCCTTATAAAGGGGTGACTTGCATGTACATCCTCGGCAACCGGTCGGGGGAACCTGTCACTCCCGAGGAAACTCTAGAGTCTTATTTTACGGATATTTTCTTCAAAAATCAATAGCAAAATGCCAGATCGGCAGGGAAAATCCAGCCCCGCCCCGATCCCCGCCGATAGCTGCTATGTATCTCTATCAACAAGGATTATCTCCACCCAAGCAGGCTTTTGTCCCGCCATGTGCGCTCTTTCCGCCGGCAAAACTGGAAAACTCCCCGCCCCTGGTGTCACGATACTCTTATGACAATATCCTGGAGAATCCTCGCGGGCTGCCTTTTGCTCCTCGCCTGCGCCTCCGCGCACTCCGGCGCCGTGGAACTCCGCGTCAGCCGAGATGTCTTGACGCGCACTCTCAAGCAGCAGCTCTTCAGCGGTCCCAACGGCCGCTATTACCTCAAGGGAAACGCCCAGTCTCCCTGCTATGTCTATGCCGACGACGCAAAGCTCAGCTTTGCCCAGGATCGCGTCCTGGTGGTCATCAATGCCCACGCCAAGCTGGGAAAGTCCTTCGGCAACTCCTGCCTGGGCATCACCCTCAACAGCGCGCCCGAAGTCTCCCTGGCCCCCTTCGGCGAAGGAGAAACCATCGGCTTCCGCGATGCGCGCCTCGACAAGATCGTCGATCAAAAGGAACTCAACTTCCTTTTAACGCCCTTCCTCAGCCATCAGCTCCCCTCCAGCATGAAGATCAACGCCGCCGACCTCTTGCGCAAGGCCCTGGAAGGCTCAACCGCCTCCTCCGGCTACAAGGTAACTCTGGATCGGCTGAAGGTTCACTCCATGTATCTCCAGGGCAACGACCTGGTCGTCGACGTGGACGCGGACATCAGCGTGAAGTAAATATCCCCCGGCAGTGAGGCGCCAGACCGAAGGTCTGGGCAATAAGGAAAGGAGCAAACCAATCTTGCTCCTTGAGAGAGGATGGGTGGCCCCTCCAAGGGGCCTGTGTAGAAGCGCTCCAGTCGCCAGCAGCCCGTCGCCCGCGCCGTAGGTACGACGTACTGCGACTTGGCCAGGGCGTCGCCAGCAGCCCATCGTCCGCGCCGTAGGTACGACGTACTGCGACTTGGCCAGAGCGTCGGCAGCAGCCCGTCGCCCGCGCCGTAGGCGCAGTGGTTGTTAGCCCCGCGCTTCAGCGTGGGGATGGCGAAACCAACCATTCAGCCCGAGTCCCGTAGGGACGGCGCTCAGGCTCCGCGCCATTCTCACGATTTTGCGCGAAGAAGATAAAAACTCACACCGGGAGGAACTGTCAAACATCGACTGTCGCCCCGGCAGTTCGTAATAAACCGCCATGCGGGCCGCGCGGCCCGCCCCCCTCTCGAACGCCTGCCGCCTACTCGCGCCAGGCGTCGAACGCGCCCGCCCTCACCGCCGCGGTCAGCGCATCGATATCCGTCGCCAGAACCCGGTCCTGCTCCAGCCGCGGAACCACCGCCCGAACCGCCCCATGGGCGCCCTCGATCCGCCGGCTGGGACGCAGCGGACTGCGGCACTCCAGCCCTTGCGCCGCGCACATCAACTCGATCGCCACAATGCGCTCGCCGTTCTCCACAATCTGGCGCAGCTTCACCGCCCCGGTCATGCCCATCGAAACATGATCTTCCTTGCCCCCGCTGGTCGGAATGCTGCCCGTGGACGACGGATGCGCCAGCACCTGGCACTCGTTGATCAGCGCCGCCGCCACGATCTGCGCCATCATGAATCCCGAGGATAGCCCCGCATCCGGCGAAAGAAACGCCGGCAGTCCCTCGTTGATATCGGGATTCAGCAGCCGGTCGATGCGCCGCTCCGCCATGCTGGCCAGATCGGTCAGCGCAATCGCCGCATAGTCGAACGCATAGGCCAGCGGCGCGCCATGAAAATTCCCTCCCGACACGACTCCCTCGTTTTGCGCCTTCGACGAGTTCTGCGGAAAGACCAGGGGATTGTCCGTCGCCGATCCCGCCTCGATCTCCAGAACGCCCCGCACATGCTCCAGCACCCCCCGCACCGCGCCATGCACCTGTGGCATGCAGCGCAGGCAATAGGCGTCCTGCACCCGCGCATCGTGCTCGCGATGCGCCTCGCGAATCTCCGAGTCGGCCAACAGGTCAACCAGATGCGCCGCCGCTGCAATCTGGCCGGCGTGCGGCCTGGCCTGCTGAATCCGCGCATCGAAGGCCGCTGGCGTCCCCATCAGGGCCTCCAAGGACATCGCGCCCGCCAGATCGGCCAGTTGCGCCACGCGCCGCGCCCGCGCCACAGCCAAAGAGCCCACGGCCGTCATCGCCTGGGTCCCGTTCAGCAGCGCCAAACCCTCCTTGGCGGCCAGAACAACCGGCTGGATTCCCGCCCGCCGCAGCGCCTCGCCGCCGGCCATCCGCTCGCCTTTGTAGAACGCCTCGCCCTCGCCGATCGCGACCAGCGCCAGATGAGCCAGCGGCGCCAGATCGCCGCTCGCGCCCACCGAGCCCTTCTCGGGAATCACCGGATGCACCCCCGCATTGAGCAGCGCCACCAGCAGCTCCACCAGCGCCGGCCGGCAGCCGCTGAAGCCCTTGGCCAGCACGTTGGCCCGCAGCAACAGCATGGCCCGCGACTCCCCCTCCGACAGCGGCCGGCCCACCCCCCCGGCGTGGCTCCGCACCAGGTTCGTCTGCAACTGCGCCAGGCTGCCGTCCGGAATCCGCACGTCGGCCAGTTTTCCAAAGCCCGTGTTCACCCCATAAACGGTCTGGCCTGTCGCCAGAATCCTCTCGATCAGCTCCCGGCCCTCGGCCACCCGCGCCAAAGCCGCCGCTGCCATGGCCACCGGCCTGCCAGCCAGCGCAACCGCCTCAATCTCGGCCAGCGTCAAAGGCTGGCCGTCCAAAATCAAACGTTCCATGATTTCGATACTAGGCTGCCTCGCACTCCCGGTACAGATGAATGATCCGCTGATACTTGGTTTCTCTGCTCGAATCCACTATGCTTTCAATCCATGACCATGGATTCCACGGCATTGCTCGATAATTACGGCCGAAAGCTCCTCGACGAGCTGCAAGCCAATGCGCGCCTCAGCCTGGCCGAGTTGGGCCGGCGCATCGGCCTCTCGCCCACCGCCGCCGCCGAGCGCCTCAAGCAGATGGAAGAGGTCGGCATCCTGCGCGGCTATACCGTCGAAATCGACCGCGAGGCGCTCGGCCTTGAGGTCATGGCCTTCATCCGCATGAGCTGCGGCGGACAGAACTACCACCGCCTGCTGGAATATGTGCAGACCCTTGAAGAAGTCCGCGAGTGCCACCACCTCACCGGCGACGACGATTTCCTGCTCAAGGTGACCACCTCCACCATGGCCGACCTTGAAGCGCTCATCGAGGCTCTCCTGCCCTATGGCAACCCCGTCACCAGCCTGGTGCTCTCCTCGCCGGTCGAGCGCCGCCGCTACGCCGTCACCGGCAAGCTGGCCACCGTCGCCAGAAAGCCTCCGGCACACCGCCGCTTTTAGGGCCTGCCAGGAGGCCCCCGCGATACTCCGCTTATCCCAGCCCCAGAATCCTCCGGTTCCTTCCTGGGTCCGCCCCGCCGCCGGCGAAATCGTCAAACGCGCGCTCCGTCACGCGAATGATCCGCTCGCGAATGAACTTCGCCCCCTCCGCCGCGCCGTCTTCCGGATGCTTCAGGCAGCACTCCCACTCCAGCACCGCCCAGCCCGGATAGTCGTACTGCGCCAGCTTCGAAAAGATCGAGTGGAAATCGATCTGCCCGTCGCCCAGCGAGCGGAAACGCCCCGGCCGGTCCATCCAGTCCTGGTAGCCGCCATACACCCCCGAGCGCCCGCTCGGCCGGTACTCCGCGTCCTTCACGTGGAAGGCCCGCACCCGCTCGTGGTAAATGTCGAGAAAGCTCAGATAATCCATCTGTTGCAGAATCATGTGGCTGGGATCGTAGAGAATGTTGGCCCGCTTGTGACCGCCCGCCGCGCTCAGAAATCGCTCGAAGGTCGCGCCGTCGTGCAAATCCTCGCCGGGATGCAACTCGAAGCAGACATCCACGCCGGCTTCTTCAAAGGCATCGAGAATCGGCAGCCAGCGCCGGCCCAGCTCCGCGAAAGCCTCGTCGATCAGTCCCGCCGGCCGCTGCGGCCAGGGATAAAAGAACGGCCAGGCCAGGGCGCCGGAAAACGTAGCGTGCGCGCTGAGTCCCAGCCTCCTGCTCGCCTTCGCCGCCCAGCGCAATTGCTCCACCGCCCACCCCTGCCGGCTCTTCGCGTCCAGGCCCTGCGGAGCAAAGCCCTCCAGCAGCGCATCGAAGGCCGGATTGCTGGCCACCAGTTGTCCTTGCAGGTGCGTCGAGAGTTCGGTCACCGCAACTCCCGCCTGGCCCACCACGCCCAGCACCTCGTCGCAGTACTCCTGGCTCTCGGCGGCCAGCTTCAAATCGAACAGCCGCCGGTCCGTGGTCGGAATCTGCAACCCCTTGAAGCCCACTCCCGCCGCCCATTGCGCCATCCCCGCCAGCGTATTGAACGGCGCCTCGTCTCCCGCAAACTGCGCCAGAAAAATCCCCGGCCCCTTGATCGTCTTCATGATTCTTCTCCAATGGAGTGCACAGCGCTCCTAAAACTCGACCCAGCCTTCGCTCCGGCTGCTCTCGATGCACCGCTCGATAAACCGCATCCCGCGCACCCCGGCCGCAATGCCCGGCAGCGTCGCCGGCAGCGGCTCGGCAATGCCCTGCCGCCTTCGAATGAGTCCCTCGGCAAACTCGCGATACAGCACGGCAAAGGCCTCGATAAATCCCTCCGGATGCCCGCCCGGCAACCGGGTCGCGGCGCGCGCGCCTTCGCTCAAATAGCCGCCCGCCGCATGGCGAATCTCCTCCGGACCATCCATCCATTTCACCCGCAACCGGTTGGGGTCTTCCTGCCGCCAGTCGATCGACCCCTTCGCGCCATAGACGCGCAGCCGCAGCCCGTTGCCTTCGCCCGCGGCCACCTGCGAGGCCATCAGCACGCCGCTTGCCCCGTTGTTCAGCCGCAGCAGGGCGCTGCAATCGTCGTCCAGGCGCCGGCCTTCGACCACCGTGCGCAGCGCCGCGTTCATGCTCGTCACCTGCAGCCCGGTCACGTATTCCAGCAAATGGAACGCGTGCACGCCGATATCGCCGATGCAGCCGCCCGGCCCGTTCAGCGCCGGGTCCGAGCGCCACTCCGCCTGCTTGTTCCCCGTTCCTTCCAGCGGCTGGCTCAACCACCCCTGCAGATACTCGACGGCGATCTTGCGAATCGGCCCCAACACTCCGCTGGCGCATATCGAGCGCGCCTCCCGCACCAGCGAATAGCCCGCATAGGTGTGCGTCAGCGCGTACGGCAAGCCCGATTTCGCCACCACGGCCTCAAGCGCCAGCGCCTCGGCATAGGTGGCCGTCGCCGGCTTGTCGCTCACCACCGCAAAACCCGCCTCCAGCGCGGCCTCGGCCACCGGCAGATGCAGATGATTCGGCGTCGCGATCGTAACAAAATCGATTCCATCCGCCCGCTGCCGCTCCGCCGCGAACATCTCCCGGTAGCCGCCATAGGCTCTCTCCGGATCGATCCGGAAACTCTCGCCCGCCGCCCGCGATCGCTCCGCCGATTGCGAGAACGCTCCGGCAACCATCTCGATCCTGCCGTCCAGTTCCGCCGCCATCCGGTGCACCGGGCCGATGAACGCTCCCGGCCCGCCGCCCACCATTCCCATCCGTAACTTGCCGCCCACTCTCTTGCCTCCTCAATGTCTGCCGCATCTCATGCCTACCACTCCGTCAGCGTGCCGTCCAGCTTGCGGTTGATGGGCAGATACGCCTGCTGATAGGGGTACTTGGCCGCCAGCGCCTCGTCCAGATCGACCCCCAGCCCCGGCCCGTCGCCCGCAAGCATCGTTCCATCCTTGAAGCGATACCGGTGCGGGAAGACCGCGTTCGTTTCCGCGTTGTGCGGCATCAGTTCCTGGATTCCAAAGTTATGAATCGCCGTGTCGAAGTGCAGCGCCGCGGCCATCGTCACCGGCGACAGGTCCGTGGCTCCGTGAAACCCGGTGCGCACATGGTATAACTCCGCAAAGTCCGCGACTTTCTTCAGCGGCGTAAATCCGCCTCCATGCGCCAGCGTCATGCGCAGGTAGTCGATCCACTGGTTGCGCATCAGCTCGTGCGCGTCCCAGATCGAATTGAAAACCTCGCCCACGGCGATCGGCGTTGTCGTGTGCTCGCGGATGACCTTGAAGCCCTCCTGCAACTCGGCCGGCGTCGGGTCTTCCATCCAGAACAGGTGGAACGGCTCCAGCTCCTTGCCCAGCCGTCCCGCCTCGATCGGCGTCATCCGGTGGTGGCAGTCGTGCAGCAGGTGCAACTCGTCGCCAAACGCCTCGCGCACCCGCGCAAACAGCTTGGGAACGTGGCGCAGATACCGCTCGGTGGACCACGCATGTTCGGCGGGCAGCCCGCGCTCGGCCGGCTCGTATCTTCCCGGCCCCTTCGAAATGCCATATGTCGTCTCGAGCCCGGGAATCCCGCTCTGCACCCGCACTGCCTTGTAGCCCTTCTCCTTGTGCCGCGCCACGTCTTCCAGCGCGCGGTCGATATCCTTGCCGTTGGCGTGCCCATACACCAGTACGCTCTCGCGGCTCTTGCCCCCCAGCAGGTTATAGACCGGGGTGTTCAGCGCCTTGCCCTTGATATCCCACAGCGCCACATCCACCGCGCCGATCGCCGACATGGTCACCGGCCCGCGCCGCCAGTACGCGCCGCGATAAAGATACTGCCAGATATCTTCCGTCTCAAATGGATCGCGCCCGAGAATGCAGGGAATCACATGGTCGGTCAGATAACTCGCCACCGATAACTCGCGCCCGTTCAGCGTGCCGTCGCCCAGGCCATGGATTCCCTCGTCGGTCTCAATCTTCAGCGTGACAAAGTTTCTGCCCGGCGAAGTAATATTCACGTATGCCTTGGTAATCTTCATCGCTTCATGCGCTCCGATCCTTCTGAAACCTCCGCCAGTGACCCCGCGTCCTCCATCCCCATCCCCTTAGTCCCTCAGTCCCTCAGTCCCCGCCCTACCGATTCACCCCGCTGGCCAGAAAGCCGCCATCGACGGCAATCACCTGCCCCGTAACGAACGAAGCCGCCTCCGAAGCCAGGAAGATCGCCGCCCCGGCCACCTCCCGCGGTTCGCCGAAGCGGCCCATCGGCGTGCGCAAAATCAGTTCTTCTCCGCGCGGCGTCCCTTGAATCAGCTTCGCGTTCAACGGCGTGGGAAAAATTCCCGGCGCAATCGCGTTCACGTTCACGCCCTTCCGCGCCAACTCGACGGCCAGCGACCGGGTCAGCGAGGCCACCCCGGCCTTGCTGGCCGAGTAGGCCGCCACCTCATGAAAACTCACAAACGAGGAGAGAGAAGCGATATTGACAATCCGCCCATATCCGGCCCGCGCCATGGTCGCTCCGAAGATTTGGCAAGCGCGCAGCGTTCCGGTCAGATTGGTCTCCATCACCCGCGACCAGTCTGCCTCCGCCCATTCCAGCGTCGGCCCCTTCTGGGTGATTCCGGCCGCGTTCACCAGAATATCCACCTTGCCGAACTCCTTGACCACCGCATCGTGCAGCCGCTGCACTGAAGCCCGCTCCTGCACATCGCTGCGCGCGCGCAACGTGCGCCGGCCCAGCGCCTCGATCTCCGCAGCGGTTCTTTCCACCTGCTCCTGCCGCCTTGAACTGGCCACCACCTCTGCGCCCGCCGCCGCCAGCCCCAGCGCAATCGCCTGGCCCAGCCCGGTGGTCCCGCCGATGACCACCGCAATTCTTCCGCTTAAATCGAAAATTCCTGAGTTCGTCAATCGCTTTTCCTGTCGGGCCTTTGAGCCATGCCGATTCAATGGGGAAATCCCCCGCCCGATTCACGCCACCTGCACGCGCCCCAAAGACATTATCATGGTAGGCGATTTACTTGAGACAGGAACCATCGCGCCGGCCGCCGGGCGATGCGTTAAGGTGTCGATAACCCATGATGTCGATCGTCATTCCCGATTCTCCCCGCCGCTGGGATTGCCTGAGCCTGGGCGAAGTCATGCTCCGCTTCGATCCCGGCCAAAGCCGCATCCACACCGCCCGCCAATTTCAAGTGTGGGAGGGCGGCGGCGAATACAACGTGGCCCGCGGCCTGCGCCGCTGCTTTGGCCTGCGTACCGCCATCGCCACCGCTCTGGCCGACAACGCCGTCGGCCGCTTGATCGAGGATCTCGTCCTCCAGGGCGGCGTCGATCCCTCCCTGCTCAAGTGGGTCCCCTATGACGGCGTCGGCCGCGCCGTCCGCAATGGCCTCAACTTCACCGAGCGCGGCTTTGGCGTGCGCGCGGCGGCCGGCTGCTCCGACCGCGGCCACACCGCCATCAGCCAGGTCCAGCCCGGCGATTTCAATTGGTCCTCGATCTTCGGACCCGAGAACGGCGCAAGGTGCTTCCACACCGGCGGCATCTTCGCCGCCCTCTCCGCCTCCACGGCCGAGGTGGCCGCCGAAGCCATGGACGCCGCCCGCCGCTACTCCACTCCCATCTCCTACGACCTCAACTATCGCGACTCGCTCTGGAAATCCATCGGCGGCAAGGCCAAGGCCCAACAGGTGAACCGCGAGCTGGTCCGCAAGGTAGACCTGCTGCTGGGCAACGAAGAGGACTTCTCCGCCATGCTCGGCGTTCGGATCAAGGGCGTCGGCGAAGACTTTGCCGAGCTGCCCATCGCCGGCTACGAACAGATGCTGCGCGAGGTCGCCGCGGCCTACCCCAACCTCAAGCTCATCGCCAGCACCCTGCGCACCGCGCACACCGCCAGTTGCAACGCCTGGGGCGCCATCGCCCTCTACCAAGACCGCATCGTCCACGTGCCGCAGCGCGAAATCGACATCTACGACCGCGTCGGAGGCGGCGACAGCTTCGCCTCGGGCCTCCTCTACGGCCTCCTCGCCGGCAAGCCCATCGACTGGGCCGTCCGCTGCGGCGTGGCCCACGGAGCACTGGCCATGACCACGCCCGGCGACACCAGCATGGCCAGCCTGGCCGAAGTTGAGCGCATCATCCAAGGCGGGTCGGCCCGCATCGCACGCTAGAGGAAACCATGCTCGAAACCACGCAGGAAATCATCGAACGCGCCGGCCTCATTCCCGTCCTCCGCGCCCGCAGCCTCGCCCAGGCCCACGCCCTCGTGAAAGCCATGATCGCCGGCGGCGTCACCGTCGTCGAAGTCACCATGACCGTCCCCGGCGCCGTCGATCTGCTCGCCGCCCTCAAGCGCGAATACGGAGCGCAGCTCCTGCTCGGCTCCGGCACTGTCACCACCGCCGAACAGGCTGAAGACACCATCCGCGCCGGCGCGGAGTTCGTCGTCAGTCCCAGCTTTCACGCCGCCGTGGTGGCCAGAACCCATCTGCTGGGCAAGCTCTCCATCCCCGGCGCGCTCACCCCGACCGAGGTCGTCACCGCCTGGGAGGCCGGAGCGGATTTCGTCAAGATCTTTCCCTGCTCGGCGGTGGGCGGCGCAAGCTATCTCAAGGCGCTGCTGGCGCCCTTTCCCTTCCTCAAACTCATCCCCACCGGCGGCGTCACCCTCCAGACCGCCGAGAGCTTCCTCCGCGCCGGCGCCCGCGCCCTGGGCGTCGGCAGCGACCTGGTCAACCTCGCCGCCATCGATGCCGGAACCCCGGAGACGATCACCGAAACCGCCCGCGCCTACCTCAACATTCTCGAGCAGGTCCGCCTGCAAACGCGTGCGGCCATCTGACCCGTACCCCAGCCTGTCCGTCCTTCTGGTTGTGATGTGAATCACCCCACAGCCCAGCCTTTCGTGGTCCAATCGTTCCGTGAGCCCTTCCACAAGGAGTGTCCGTTTGAAGATTGAAATTGGTCAGACCAGTGCAAGCAATACAGGAAAGATCGCGCGGCTTTCAGCCGCTTTCGTGGGCTTCGCGGCCCTTGTCTGGTTTCTTCTCCGCGTCATCCCCAAGCCCAGCCGGGCTTCCTATCCCTGCCAGCGCGCGGCCTTCCCCGTCGCCAGCGCCTTTGTTCTCTGGCTCTGCGCCTCCATGGCCGGCATCTTCTCGCTGGCCGGCCTGCGCCGCATGGTGCGGCGCTACCGTTGGGCCGCGGCCAGCCTCTGTGCGCTCACCCTGGTAGCCGCCGGCCTCTGGTTTGCCCACTCCAGGGCCATCGCCGCCGCTGAAATCGCCACCCGCTATGACTTCCAGCCCAAACAGCGCAATGTTCCCCTGGGCGTCGCCCGCGGCGTCTTTCCCGGCCGCGTGGTCTGGGCTCGCGATCCCAAGGCCGCTCACTGGACCGGCCATATCGAATCCGAAACCGATCAGTGGTGGATGCCGGGAAGCACCGATCAGGCCCGCGTCGACGCCATGCTCTCGGCAACCCTGCGCCAGCTCACCGGCGCGGCCACCGACGACCAGGCCTGGAAGACCATCTTCGCCTACTACAACAGCCACCAGCGCGGCCTCGAAAAGACCGGCTATCGCGCCGGCGAAATCGTCGCCGTCAAGGTCAACCTGAACAACAGCAGCGCCAAGGGGCCGGGAAATGTCGTCAACGTCTCGCCCCAGGTGGCGCTGGCCATGGTCCGCCAGTTGGTCCTTCATGCCCATGTGCCCGCCGCGGACATCGTCGTCTACGACGCCCGGCGCGATATCTATCCCGGCCTGCTCTCCGCCATCTGGAGCGAGTTCAAGGATGTCCGCTTTGTGCAGAGCGACGCGCCCGACCCGGCCCTGCAGCGGAATCCCGGTTATGGCGGCACGCACGGCCTGGAACAGGCGCAATGGGTCGAGGGCGTAAGTTACTCGGCCAACACCTATCGCGACGCCAAGCTCATCCCCCAGCAGATCAAGGACGCCACCTATCTCGTCAATCTCGCCCTGCTCAAGGCCCACTCCTATCCCTACGCTGCCGCCGAGGGCGGCGACGAGGGCCAGACCGCCGTCACCATGACCGGCAAAAACCACTTCGGCTCCATCAAGGGCACGCCCGAGCTGCACTACGCCATCAACACCAACCAGGGCGCCACGCCGCACGCCTACTCGCCCATCGTCGATCTGTCGGCCTCTCCCAACCTCGGCGCCAAGACCATCCTCTACGTGCTCGACGGCCTCTATTGCGCCCGCCGCCATCAGTCCTACCCGCTCCACTTCCCCAACGCGCCCTTCAACAACCGCGTGGAGCCCTACGCCAACACCGACTGGCCCTCCAGCATTCTGGCCTCGCTCGACGGCGTCGCGCTCGATTCGGTCGGCCTGGATATCCTCCTCGCGCAAACCAGGAACAACCTCGACGCCAACAATCATCCGCGCATCATGATCCGCGAAAACGCCGACGACTATCTCCAGGAGGAAGCTCTGGCCGATCGTCCGCCCTCGGGCACGGCCTACCGCCAGGACGGCAAGCCCGTCGCCAGCCTCGGCGTCACCGAGCACTGGGATAACGACCTCAGCCGCCAGTACTCCCGCAACAAGGACCCCAAGAACGGCAAGGGAATCGAGCTGATCTACCTGCCCATGAACTAACTCGCCCGCCGCGAGTTACAGCCGGAATTCCTCTCCGCGCCCGCTCCCGACCGCGCTCCGTGCCCCATCCTTTCGCCTTCTTTCTGGCGAAAGGGTGGGATCGCATGAACTCCTCTCCGCGCCCGCTCGATCGATCCATCCCCAGTCACCCTCTTCGCACGGTATACTTCCCCTGCCCGTCGAATTCAATCGGGCTTCTCTCCATGACCGGCCCAAATCCATCCCTGCTTGAATCTCCCGCGCCGCGGACCCAGCCCTTTCGTCTCGACGGTCGCCACGCCCTGGTCACCGGCGGCGCCAGCGGCATCGGCGAAGCCACCGTGAAAGAACTCGTCCGCGCCGGCGCCTTCGTCTGGATCGCCGACATCGATCTCGCCGCCGCCAAGGCTCTCGCTCAAGCCGCCGGAAATGCCCAGGCGATTCATCTGGACGTGACCAGCCGCGCCTCCGTCGCCGCCGCCGTCGCCCAAATCGCCCGCCTCGATCTGCTCGTGAACAACGCGGGCATCGGCCACGTCGGCTCCATCGAAACCACCGAGCCGGAGGACTTCGACCGCCTTTTCGACGTCAACGTCCGCGGCGTCTATCTGGTCACCCGCGCATTTCTACCGCTTCTGTTGGCCGCGGCCGGCGCCATCGTCAACATCGGCTCGGTCTCCGGCCTCGTCGGCATCCGGCAGCGCTTCGCCTACTGCGCCAGCAAGGGCGCGGTGCTGGCTATGACCCGCCAGCTCGCCGTCGAGTACCCCAAAACCCTGCGCGTCAACGCCATCTGCCCCGGCACCGTGCAGTCGCCCTTCGTCGAGGGCTATCTCGAAAAATTCCACAAGGACAACAAGGAAGAAGTGCGCGCCGAGCTCCGCGCCCGCCAGCCCGTCGGCCGCCTGGGCCGCCCGGAAGAGGTTGCCTCCATGGTCCGCTACCTGGCCAGCGACGAAGCCGCCTTCGTCACCGGCTCGCTCTTCACCATCGACGGCGGCTGGACCGCGGCATGACCGCCGCAAGCTCCTTCACTCTTTCCCCCGCCAGGAGGGCGCCATGAAGCTGGTTTCGTTTTCCGCCTATGACTCCACCGTTCAAGCCGGGCTCCTGATGGAACACCACGGCGAATTCCGCGAGCCGCACATCCTCGGCCTGCTGTGGTCGGATATCGATCGGGCGCGGGCCGGCGCTTACGCGCACCTTGGCCCCTCAAGCTACCCGACAGTTCTGGATTTCGTCGCCTCCGGCATCACCTCCGCGGAGATGGAGGACGCGATGAAGATGACTCATCCTTACTTTTCGCTCGATGAGGTGCGCCTCCACGCGCCCCTCCCCAACCCGCCGCGCGTCTTCGCCATCGGACTCAACTACCGCGATCACGCCATCGAATCGGGCATGGATCTCCCCGCCACGCCGGTGGTCTTCTTCAAGTTGACCTCCGCCATCGTCGGCCCCGGCGAAGCCATCGTCTTGCCCAAAAACTCCACCCAGCCCGACTACGAGGCCGAGTTCGCCTTCGTCGTCGGCAAGGGCGGCTATCGCATTCCCGCCGCCCAATGGCGCGACCACGTCTACGGCTACACCATCGTCAACGACGTCAGCGCCCGCGACGTGCAGCTCGCCACCTCCCAGTGGTCCATGGGCAAGAGCTTTCCCACCTTCTGCCCCATCGGCCCCGCCCTCGTCACCGCCGACAAAATCCCCGATCCGCACTCGCTCGACATCTCTCTCGACATCGATGGCGAACTCCTCCAGAGCTCGAACACCCGCGAGCTGATCTTCAAAATCCCCGATCTCATCGAGTATCTTTCCTCGATCACGCCGCTACTGCCCGGCGATATCGTCTCCACCGGCACGCCCAACGGCGTCGGCCTGGGCCGCACCCCCAAACGCTGGCTCCAACCCGGCGAAACCGTCACCATCACCGTCGAAGGCATCGGCTCCCTCGCCAACCCCGTCGTCGCCGAGTAAAAGCAAAACGGGGTCCGGCGGCAGCAGATCCAACCCTGCCCCCGAACCCCGCTCGCTCGGCAATCCCCGCTAACTCGCGGCTTCGCTCTCCTTGGGCTCCCCGCCCAACCACGCGTACAGCGCCACGCCGGCGAAGCAAACCACCGGCACCAGATAGGCCGCCTGGATTCCAGCCGAATCCGCTAGCATCCCCATCACCTTGGTCAGCGCCGCGCCGCCCAGAATCGCCATCACCAGCAGCGATCCGGCCGTCTTGGTCTTCTCGCCCATCCCCTTCAGTCCCAGCGCAAAGATCGTCGGGAACATGATCGACATGAACAAACTGGTGGTCAACAGGCAGCCCACGCCCAGCCAGCCCGGCCGCGTGACGGCAACCAGCCCCAGCAGCACGTTCACCACCGCATAAATCCCCAGCAGCGTGCGCGCCTGGAAGTGCTTCATCAGCCACGCCGAGCTGAACCGCCCCACGGCAAAGGCCGCCAGCGTGCCGGTCAGCATGTAGCCCGCGGCCCGATCGCCCACCCCCGTGGCCGATTCCACATAGGAAATGAAATAGCTCCACGTGCCCACCTGCGCGCCCACATAAAGGAACTGCGCCAGCACCGCGAAAACAAAGTGCCGCTGCAACAACGGCACATTCTTCGCCGGCCCCGCATCCGCCCGCGACACATCCTCGGCGCCCGTGGGAGGAAACTTCGTCAGCGCCACCAGGATCGCCCACAGCAGGGCCACCGTGCCCAGCACCAGGTAGGGCGTCACCACCCGCAGCGTCTCCGTGTGCAAGTACGCCTGATACGTTCCCGCCGCCTGCATCGCCGCCGTCTGCGCATCCGTCAGCTTCACCCCGGAAAAGATAAACAGCGTGCCGATCAGACCCGCCGTAATCGACCCCAGCGGATTGAAGGCCTGCGATAGATTCAGCCGCCGCTCGCTCGACGCCGTCGGCCCCAGTTGCGCAATGAACGGATTCGACGCCGTCTCAAGAAACGACAATCCGCTGGCAATCACAAACTGCGCCACCAGAAAAAACCAATACAGCCCCATCTGCGCCGCCGGATAAAACAGCAGGCAGCCCGTCCCCAGCAGCACCAGCCCGGTGATGATGCCCAGCTTGTAGCCGAACTTGTGCATCAGTTGGCCGGCGGGAACCGCCAGCAGAAAATATCCCAGGTAAAACCAGATCTGAATCCCCGCCGCGCTCGATCGGTTGATGTTGAACGACTTCATGAACTGCCGGATCAAAATATCGTTCAGGTTGTTCGGGATGGCCCATAAAAAAAACAGCGCCGTCACCACCAGAAAGGGCAAAATCCGTCCCCCCGGAATCAGTGGAGCTTCCAAATCCTCTTGCGGCAAGGGCCTGCGTTCAGACCCGATCGATCCGGTAGAAATGCTCAAAGCGGTTTCGCCCTCCTCAGGCGCGATTGACACAATGCTTCCCCAGCGCCGTTCTGCCGAACGCGCTTTCCCTCTCGGCCCTTTTCACTTTAACGGTGACTGGCACCATCCTTTCTATCCAATCTGCATGGCTTATGGCAAGTTGCGCACGCCGCGTCGGACCGCTCCCGTGCGGCAAAGGGTTGCTCGATTGAATCGCTGCCGGCAATCACAGAGTATGCTAGACTAGACTAGGTCAAGACAAGAGGCCGTCCCATGACCACCGTAAACATCTACGAAGCAAAGACTCAGCTCTCCAAACTCGTCGATCTGGCCTCTTCCGGCACCGACGTGGTGATCGCGCGCTCTGGCAGGCCCGTCGCCCGCCTGACCCGTCTGGAAGTGAAAAAGAACCGTCTCACCGGCCTTGGAGCACTCAAAGGGAAGGGCTGGATTGCCGAGGACTTCGACGCGCCCCTGCCGGATGAGCTTCTGGCGCAGTTTGAGGGACGATAATGCGCCTCCTCTTGGATACGCAGATCTTCTGTTGGTGGTTTTATGCGCCTGAGCGGCTTTCCAACCAAGCCCTTGAAAGGATGCACGGCGCGGAGGAAACTTTTGTCTCTTCAGCCTCCATATGGGAGGTTGCAAGCAAGGTTCGCCTGGGCAAGATCAAAGCCGATCCAAAGGAACTCTCCCATCAAATTGCGCCCCACGGCTTCCTGGAACTTCCCGTCTGCTCGAGACATGCGCTCCTTGTGGCGGACTTGCCCCTGCTCCACACCGACCCCTTCGACCGGCTGCTCATCGCGCAGGCCATCAGCGAACCCCTGAATCTGCTCACGGCCGATCCTCAACTGAAGCAATATAGCCACTTGGTCATTCAGGTATAGCGCCGCAGCCTGTCGCAACAACTCCCCGCGGCATCTGTTATTGCAGCACCCGCGCCAGCCACTTCCCCGTGTGAGACAGCAGATTGCCCGCAATCTCCTCCGGCGGGCCCTCGGCCACAATCCGTCCGCCGCCTTCGCCGCCCTCCGGTCCAAGATCGATCACCCAATCCGCGCTCTTGATCACGTCCAGATTGTGCTCGATCACGATCAGCGACCCTCCGCCGTCGATCAGCTTGCGAAAGGCCGTCAGCAGCTTCGAAACATCGTCGAAGTGCAGCCCGGTCGTCGGTTCGTCCAGAATGTAGAGCACCCGGCTGGCCTGCGAGGGTTTGGCGGTTGCGTTGACCGCCCGCACCTGCGCCAGATGCGCCGCCAGCTTCACCCGTTGCGCCTCGCCGCCCGAGAGCGTGGTGGCCGACTGGCCCAGCCGCAGATATCCCAGCCCGATCTCGTCCAGCACCGCCAGCTTTTCCAGGAGCCGCGTCTGTCCGGCAAAAAAGCGCAGCGCCTCTTTCACCGTCATTTGCAGCACCTGGTGAATGTTCTTCCCCTTGTACTCCACCTGGAGCACCTTGGCCTGGTAGCGCGTGCCGTTGCAGTCCTCGCAGGGCAGCTCCACGTCGGCCAGGAACTGCATCTCCACGGTCACCGTCCCGTCGCCCTCGCAGGTGTTGCAGCGGCCGCCGGGCACGTTGAATGAGAAATGCCCCGGCGTGAGCGAGAGCCGCTTGGCCTCGGGCTGCGCGGCATACAGCTCGCGCACCAGGTCGAAGCCCTTGATGTAGGTAATCGGATTCGAGCGCGGCGTGCGCCCGATCGGCGCCTGGTCCACCAGCACCACGTCATTCAGCCGCTCAACGCCTGTCAAAGAAGTAAAAACCCCGGAGGGGTCCGAGCCGTCGCTCTGGCCCAGCGCCCGCGCCACCGCCCGGTGAAGCACCTGGTGCACCAGCGTGGACTTGCCCGAGCCCGAAACCCCGGTGATGGCCACCAGCATTCCCAGCGGAATCTCCACATCCAGCCCGTGCAGGTTGTTGGCCCGCGCCCCGCGCAGCACCAGCCGTTCCCTTCCCGGCGCGCGCCGCCGCGTGGGCGCCGGAATGGAAATCTGGCCGGAAAGATACCGCCCGGTCAGCGAGTTGGGATTGGCCTCGATCTCCGCCAACACTCCCTCGGCCAGCAACTGGCCCCCAAACTCGCCCGCTCCCGGACCCAGGTCCAGCAGATGATCGGCCGCCCGCAGCACATCCGCGTCGTGCTCCACCACCAGAATCGTATTGCCCAGGTCGCGCAGCTCCTCCAGAATCCGGATCAGCCGCGCCGTATCCCGCGTGTGCAGCCCGATCGAGGGCTCGTCCAGCACATACAGCGCGCCCACCAGCCGCGACCCCAGCGAGGTCGCCAGTTGAATCCGCTGCGCCTCGCCGCCCGAAAGCGTCGAAGCCAGCCGGTCCAGCGTCAGATACTCCAGCCCAACGGCATCCAGAAAATTCAGCCGCTGCCGCACCTCTTCCAGAATCGGTCCGGCTATCTCCTCCTGCATCGGCGTCAGCTTCAGCGCGCCAAAAAACTCCTTCGCCTGCGCGATCGTCATCGCCGTCGCCTGGCAGATGTTCTTGCCCCCACCCGGACTTGGTAGCCGCACCGACCGCGCCTCGGCCCTCAGCCGCTGGCCGCGGCAATCCGGGCACTCCGCGTAGCCGCGGTACTTGCTCAGCATCACCCGCACGTGCAGCTTGTACTTCTTCCGCTCCATCTGCGCAAAAAAGCCATACACGCCCGCGAATCCGCCCTTGCCGCGCAGCACCGTCTCCCGCGCCGCCTCGGGCAGCTCGCGCCACGGCACGTCCAGCGCAACGCCCAGCTCCGCCGCCTGCTTGCGCAGCTCGCCAAACCAGGGCCGGTACTTCGGCCGGTTCCACGGATCGATCGCCCCGCCGTTCAGGCTCAGCCCCTTGTCTGGAATCACCAGGTTCAGGTCGAAGTCCACCGTGTTGCCAAAACCCTGGCAGCGCGGGCAGGCGCCAAAGGGATTGTTGAAGCTGAACAGCCTTGGCTCCGGCTCCTTGCCCGGCCGGTGGCAGCTCTTGCACTCGTAGGCCGCTGAGAACCTGTGCCGCCTGCGCTCCGCCGTCTCCTCCCGCGGAACCTCTTCGAACGTCACTTCGCCGGCCTCGCGATAGGCAATCTCCGCCGCGTCCACGATCCGCGCGCGATTCTCGCTGCTCACGACAATTCTGTCCAAAAGAACAAACACGGGCAGCGTAAAATCCAGGTCCAGCAGCGACTCGGGCGTCGAGAACTCGACAATCCGGCCCCCCTGGTAGAGCCGGTTGAAGCCGCTCGCGCGCAATTCGGCGAGCCGCGCCTTCAGCGTTTCGGTGTGCGGCGAGTCGCCCCCGTTCACCACCGGCTTGGCCGCGGCCTTCGCGCCCGCCTTGGACGGCCGCCCGGCCGCCTTGGCCGGCTTCGCCGCGGCCTTCGCGCCCGCTTCGGCTTCCTGCCCCGCGCTCAGCACCGGAAACAGCGCCTGTACCCGCGTTCCCTCGCCCAGCGCCAGCGCGGCCTCGGCCACCTCGTCCATCGAATCGCGCTTCACCAGCCCGTCGCAATGAACGCAGTGCACCGTCCCGCAGCGCGCGTAAAGCAGCCGCATGTAATCGTAGATCTCGGTCGCCGTGGCCACCGTCGAACGCGGATTGCGCGTGGTGTTCTTCTGCTTGATGGCGATCGCCGGCGCCAGGCCGTCGATCAGGTCCACATCCGGCTTTTCGATCCGCTCCAGAAATTGCCGCGCATAGGCCGACAGCGACTCCACATAGCGCCGCTGCCCCTCGGCATAGATCGTGTCGAAGGCCAGCGAGGACTTTCCCGACCCCGATACGCCGCTGACCACCGTCAGCTTGCCGTGAGGAATCTCGCAGGAGATGTTCTTCAGGTTGTGCGTCCGCGCTCCGCGGATGATGATGGCGTCATTATTCAAAGGGAAGGCACCGGAGAAAACTCGGTCCGGCGCATCCCCCTCCCCTTAGCGAGGCTTGGAGCGCATCGAACCATTCTCAATTATAGGCGCGAACCCCTTTGCGCCCGCGCCGAGCCATCTCGCAAACGGACGCGCTTCTTGAAGGCCGGCAGGCCCCGTCCCCAGGGGATTGCCTCAGCCGGCAAGCTCCCGGCCGCGCGCTCAGTTCGTGCAGCCCTGTGGAGCCCGCTCGGCAATGGGAGAAAACGCGGCCGGGGCGGTATTTGCGCCCTCGGAGGCGCCTGGCAGGGGACGAAAGGGGATCACCGTCGCCCGTGCGCAGTCGTGGCTTGCGGCGGGCAGGCTCTTCGGCCATTTCGGCTCTGCCGGCGCCGGCGACGCGGCCGCGGCCGGTATATCCGGTGCCGCATAGACCGGCTTGCTCTTGAAGAATCCCCAAAAGCTCGACGCCGTCTCCTTGGGCTGGGCCTTGGCGCGGTCCTCGTCTCTCCATTGGCTGCGCATATAGGAGGAAGCGATCACCGGCAACTCCATCGCGTTGCCAAAATAGGTTTCGACGCTGCCCTTCTGCAGGTAGAGCGGCTTGCCTGCCTCCTCATCCTCTCCCTCTTCAAAAACCAGCGTAACGTTTTGTGTCTCCTGGCTTCGAAGCAGATCGATGTAGTCCACAAGATCGTCCAGGATCAGCCGCCCGTCGTTCGCATGACCCACCAGAAACCTTCCCGTATGCGCGTACACCACGCACTGTCCCGGCCGGGTCCGCTGCGGATAGGTCACCCTCAGGTCCTCAAGCGAATCCAGAAACACCCGAACATAGATCCTCCGCTCCGGGTCGATGTGTCCCAGGTATGGAACCGAAAAATGCTTTTCCGCCTCCTTGAGGCTCAAATGCCGCATCTGTTCGGGAACCGCTAGCACCGCCACCGCCTTGCTCCCTGCCTGCGCGCTGGCATCGATGGACAGGCAAAGCGCGAGAACTGCTTCGACAGAGATCCTGAAATAGCGCATAGCTCTTCTCCTTGGATCGGTGATCACCGGGGTCGGTTGCCATCGGCTCCTTGCTGGCCGGTCTTGGGAATCCATCTGCACGGCAAAAGCATGGTCGTCAGCACGTCCCTGTTGCCGTAAAAACGCATCCGCTTGATCTCGTCCCGGTGGCGGGTCTGTACGATGTATTGACCCGCGTCCTCGGTATCCTGTGTCTCTTCCACCGGAAGCAGCAGAAGATCCTTTTCGGTTTCATCCAGAATCCACATCTCCGTGGGACTCACATCCCCATTCGTGTAAATCAACGTAACAACCGGAAAGGAGGTTGGATAAAGCAGCTTGGCATAGGTGTACGGAATCAGGCAGCTCACCAGCGGAAGCAGCACGAAGGTGAGAGCGATCCTCGTTCCCTTGAATAACTCCTGGATCGGGACCGGATCGTTGTCGGGAAAGCTCACCCTGAGCGTGAACCAGGCGCCCAGGCAGATAACCACCGAGCAGGCGTAGAGCCATTGCAGGCTGTCCTGGGCCGTAACCGAGGGGTTATCCGAGTCCAGATGCTTCAACAGCGGAAGCGGAAGCGCCTGTTGCCCGCTGCTCCCCCCCGAAACCGCGCAATTGAGCTTGTTGCGAGAGGCCAGGCTGCCCATCTTCGAAACCAGCAGGGTCAGCCGCAACTCTGCCTCGCTCTCTTGCAGCAGGCCCCGACCGGGGGCGCGAAGCTGTTCCTGCAAGTCCCTCGTCAGCCAGTCGTTCATCGAGAGAGTCGGCATCTCCCACCACACCAGCACAAAGAGCAATCCGGCCGTTGCCGCTCCCGTGCTCAAAAGACCCGCAATGCGCACCGCCCTGTGTTCGGGCGGCAAAGTTAGCCCCAGAATCGGCGGCACAAGATAGAGGATGAGCGCAACGATGAACGCGGACTTATGTGCCGCAACCTGCGAAAGCACGACGGCAACCGTATCGATCGCCCATTTGCCGGCAAAGATGCCCAAATCCTGCGTCGTCCAGTTCCCCAGCTCCACGCCCAAAAACTGCTGCAGCGCCACCTTTCCGATAAACCCGGCTCCGGCAAGCACCGCCGTAAGTCCCAGTGCGCCAATTCCCGCCTTGATCGCGGCCGGCATTCCATCGGAATCTTTTGCAGGCGGCTTCGTCCCAGGCTCTCCAGGGCTTTCCTCGCCGGGCTTGGCAGCGGACGGCATCGCCGAGCCCTCGTGGACGGGCTCAGGCTTCTTGCGCCATGGCATTCTTCGCATCTTGTAACCGGGGAGGGGGAAGCCTCCAAAGGAGTGTGGAGAACATAGCAATGGTCGTCTTCCACTGTCAAGAAAAATTCTCTCCAGGAGTCACTCTTCTTAAGCCTTGCAATTTCCTTCTGCTGATTCCCTTGCCCATCCTCTTCCGTCGAACCATCGGCCGGTCCCAGCCATGCTCCGCCCGGTAAACTGTTCCTTGAGGTATTCCGTGCTTCGTTTCGCCTTTTTCGTCCTGCTCTTCGCCTCGGCCGCCGGGTTGGCCCAGGATTCCCCGCAAAACTCCCAGCCGCGCCCCGCCGCGCCGGCCGCCGCGGCCCAGCCCGTCTCCGAGCAGCTCGCGGACGCCGAAGCCGCCATGCAAAAATCCGACTGGAAAGTCGCCGAAACCAGGCTCGATCCCTGGCTCGCGGCTCATCCCGGCGACGCTCGGGCCCTCTTCGACGCGGGTTATGTGGCCGACGCCGAGAACCGCCTGGACGCCGCCGCCGGCCTCTATCGCCGCGCCATCGAAGCCCATCCCCAATCGTTTGAAGCGCATCTCTCGCTGGGGCTGCTCCTGGCCCGCCAGGGAAAATTGGACGATGCCCGTCCCGAACTGGCCGAGGCCTCCACCCTCGATCCCGGCGACGCCGGCCCCGCCGCCAAGGCCCGCGCGTGGCGCGCGCTCGCCCAAATCGACCGCGCCTCCGACACCACCCAAGCCTCCAACGACCTCCTCGAAGCCCTCAAGCTCACTCCCGAAACCCCCGACGACACCCTCCTCGCCGCTTCCATCGCCGACCAGGCTGGCCAATACGAGGCCGCCGAGGCCGCCTATCGACGCATCCTGGCCAAAAATCCCCAATCCGCTCCCGCCAACTCCGGCCTGGCTCACCTGCTGATCGCCCGCAAACAGTATCCCGAGGCGGAGTCGATGCTGCGCGCGGCCCTCGAACAGGCGCCCAACGATCCCGCCCTCACCGCCCAGCTCGTCACCGTCCTGGCCGCCCAGGATAAGGCCGAGGCCCTGCCGCTCCTCGAAAAGCTCCACGGCGCCCACCCCGCCGACCCGGACATCGCCCACATGCTGGCCCAGGTGCTGGCCCAGGCCGGAGACGCTGCCGGCTCCGACCGGCTCTATAGCGGCCTGCTGGCGGCCAACCCCGCCGATCCCGCCCTGCTCGTCGGTCATGGCCAGAACCTCATCCGCCAACTCAAGTTCGCTGAGGCATTTGCGGCCTTCGACAAGGCCACCCAGCTCGACCCGGCCAACGCCGACGGCTGGAGCGGCCTGGCCTTCGCCGCCTCCAAAACCAATCAGCCTTCCATCGCGCTGCACGCCCTCACCATCAGGTCGCAATTCCTCCCGGAAAATCCCTCCACCTACTTCCTCTGGGCCACTGCCTACGATGCGCTGCATCAAAAGGAACAGGCGGCCGCTTACTATCATCACTTTCTTGACGCGGCCGCCGGAAAGTTTCCCAATCAGGAGTGGCAGGCTCGCCAGCGTCTCCTTTTGCTCGAAAAAAAATAACCGGAGCGGCGAGAATATGCGCAGCAAAGCGATGCGCCCTGGGCGAGTCGCCGCAATCGAGCTGGTGAGGCGGCATACCTTTCCGCTTGCGCTGTCTCGCAAAAGCTCCTATAGTCGCGGCCTGGGGTAACCGCTGCAGAGGAGGCTCCTCATGCGGTCCAAGTTTCCGTTGGCAGTCGCCGTCCTTCTCGCCGTGGCCGCCCTCCCCGTCTGCGCCGCCGGGCTGGATGACAAAACCCCCGATCAGCACAGCATCGACGCCCTCCTGGCCAAGGCCAACCAGGCTCAGCCGCGCGAGCAGTGCTTCCTTTACGCCGAACTGGTGCATGAAATGACCGAGTTCAGCCTCCGCCAGTACGCCGCGGGCAATGTCGAGAACGCCGCTCGGCTGCTCAAGCAGATTCAGCACTTTACCAACAAGATCCACCTCTCCGTGGCCGACAACGACAAGCGCCTCAAAAATGCCGAAATCCTCCTCCGCCACACCGCCTTCCGCCTCAATGAGATGCTTCGCGCCAGCAGCTTTGAAGACCGCCCCCTGGTCGCTCAAACCCTGGCCCAGGTCAATCAGGCCCAGAACGAAGCCATGATGCAGGTCTTCCGCAAGTAAATATCCCCCGGCGGTGGGGTGCCCCACCGAAGGTCTGGGCAATAAGGAAAGGAGCAAACGAATTTTGCTCCTTGAGAGAGCCGGGGGGCCGTTTGTAAGAAGCAACGCTGGCGATGCCGGTCTCGCGCGGCTGTCTTTTCCCGGCTTGCCTGCCTGTGCTTCAATAGAGGCGCCCATCGAGGGGTCCGTTCCATGCCTCCCACGCGCCTGCTTGCCGCCATCCTGCTCTGCCTCTCCTGCGCCGCGCCGCTGCCTGCGCAAAAGGAAAAGCGCGAACCGCTGACCGAAGCCCAGATCGAGCAGATTCGCGAGGCCGGCATCAGTCCCACCGACCGGGTTGCCCTCTACACCAAATTCCTCAACGAGCATGCCGACACCCTCAAGGGGCTCGCCGGCCGTCCCAAATCCCCCGCCCGCGGCCAGCGCCTCGACAACGAACTGCAGGACTTTACCGCCCTGATGGACGAACTCGGCGCCAATCTCGACGTCTACTCCGACCGCCACGCCGATATCCGCAAATCGTTGAAGCCCCTGAACGAAGCCTGCGACCGATGGCTCGTCCTCCTGCGCGCTCTGCGCGGCGAGCCGGGCTTCGATCTGGCGCGCAAAGAGGCCATCGAAAGCGGCGAAGACCTGGCCGATCAGGCCAAGCGCCTGCTCACCGAGCAAACCGACTACTTCAACCTCCACAAGGACGAAAGAGGCCAGGACCGCGCCGAACCCAAGTGAGTCAAGCGCCGGGCGCGGAGACCGCTGCTCGCCCGCCAAACACCGCGGGCTTCCGGCTGCAAGCTGTAAGCTGTACTTGGTGACCGCAGATTTTATTCAGATATTTCAGCAAGAGTACCGCGCATTGCGTCCCAGGGCGCCCATGCCGCCCATCGCGGTGCGCTTCCGCCGCTTCACCTCGCTCAATACCACCATCCGCCTGCGCGAAGGCCAGCTTTTTGTCAGCCTCTCCGATCTGCTCGAGGGCGCGCCGGAGCCCGTGCTCCGCGCCATCGCCCACATCCTGCTGGCCAAGCTCTACAAAAAGCCCATCGACGCCATGCAGAACCTGCGCTACAAACGCTTCGCCTCCTCGGCCGCCGTCACCCGCCAAACCGAATTGATCCGCCACGCCCGCGGCAGCAAGCGCTTCTTCGGGCCCGAAGGCCGCTTCTATCACCTCGAAGAAGTCTTCGACTCGCTCAACCTGCGCTTCTTCGGCGGCCTTCTCGGCCGTCCGGAACTCACCTGGAGCGAGCACATGGCCAAGCGTTCGCTCGGCCACTACGACGCCGCCCATAACACCATCGTCGTCAGCCGCGTCTTCGACCGCCCCTCCAGCCCCCGCTACGCCATTGAATACCTGCTCTACCACGAGATGCTTCATCTCAAACACCCGGTCAGAATGCGCGGCATCCGCCGCTGCGTCCACTCCCGCGAATTCAAGGCCGAAGAAGCGCTCTTCCCGCAACTGAAAGAAGCTCTGGCCTTCATCAAGCGGCTGTAGCAAAACGAGACGCTTCGCACCTCGCTGCTCCCTCGCTTGTCCAGGCGATCTTTTCCCGGCGCCCGCGCGGATCGCCGCCGCGCTCCATGCTTGCCTGTCTCCCAGCCTCCCATCGTCCCGCCCCTCCACCTTTCGGTGATTGCCGCCTTTTTCGGCGCGGCGCTATACTGTGCGGTCCAAGTAGGACTTCATGGTGCTTCACCGATCTGCGGCCCGATGGACATCGGAGGAATTCAATGCTGAGAAGAATGTCGAAGATCCTTGTCCTCGCGGGATGCTTTTCCCTGGTTTCTCTTGCGGCCCCGGCTCAACAGGTGATTCATGCTTTGGTCGGAACCATCACTTCCGTCGATGCGATGGCAAAGACCATCGCTCTCGATACCGGCGACGGCTCCCAAACCTTCTTTAAGTATCCGCCGGACTCAAAAACATCGGTCGTATTCGATAGGAATATTCGCACCGACGCGGCCGCGGCCGGCGAGTTTCAGCAGAGCGGGGCGCGCGTCATCGTCTATTACTTCGGCGACGGCGACCTGCGCGCGGCCGTGGCCGTGCGCGGCCTGGGAACAGGGCCGTTCAACGAAATCGTCGGAACCGTCGCGGAGTTTCAAAAGGACAAGCATTCGCTTCTGATCGCGGACAAATCCCGCCAGGTTCAGACCTTCAAGATCGCTTCCGGCACCGTGGTCGAGTCGGGAATGGGCGCCGCCGAAGGACTCCGCTTCCAACCTCAGCAGGGCGATCAGCTCCGCGTCCTTGCCACCGTGGTGAATGGCGCCGCCACGGCCCTGTTCATCAACGCCCTGTAATCCCTGGCGATCGGCCCCTTGCTCTGCCTCCCTTCGTTCTCCGGGCGGTCCGCTCCGCGGCGCTTTGAGAACGAGGGGATGGAAGCAACCGCGCCTTGGCGCGTGGTCTCTCCCTACGCGGCCTTCCCCATCGCGGCCGCCTCTTCCGGCCCGTCAACCCGCCGCGTGGCCGCCCACCAGATCAGCATGGCGCCCGCTGCCGCCGACCCGGCGCTGGCCAGTTGCGCATTCGACAATCCCCACAGAACCTTGGGGTTGCGCCGCACAAATTCAACCAGGAATCGCGCCACTCCGCTCAGCAGCAGATATTGGCCCACAATCGCGCCCCTTCCGTGCCGCTTTCCGCCCCGCCGCCACAGCCACCAGCCGATCGCCAGCCCGGCAGCCAGTTCGTACAGCGGCGTCGGATGCACCGGCACAATGGTCGGCTCAATGCCGTTCGGGAAGCTCATCCCCCAGGGAAGTTTGGTCGGAATTCCGTAGCAGCCGTCGCCGGAAAGAAAGCAGCCGATGCGCCCGATCCCATAGCCAATGGCCGCCGCCGGCGCCGCCAGATCCAGCGTCCGCAGAGTGCCGATCTTCGCCCACCACCCCTGAAACAGCAGCGCGGCGATGCCGAACAGCAGGCCCCCATACCAGGCAAAACCCGCCGAATCCCAAAGCACCCGCCAGCCCGCCTCGCGAAACTCCATCGGCGTATCGACCACGTGCCACAGCTTTGCGCCCACAATGCCCGCTACCACGGCAACGGCCACCATGCCCACCGCGTCCGCGTTGATCCGCGCGCGGCGGAAGCCCCGGTCCATGACAAACGCGGCAACCACCGCCGCCAGCCAGAGCATCAGCCCAAAAGTGGGCACATTCAGCCGAAAGATGTGCAAAAAAGGCAGCATATACGCTCCAGTATAGACGCGCGAGTGCCGCAAACGCCCCGCATCGGCCCCGGTCCGCGATTTACACAGCCGCCATTCCCTGCGGACGGGGTTTCGCGCGATACTGTCACTATGGCTACCACCACCTACCAGGGCCTTGAGGTTCTCTATACCCGTCAACAGATCGCCGCGCGCGTTGCCGAAATGGGCGCACAGATTACCCGTGACCTGGCCGGTGAAAAGCTGGTCATGGTCGGCGTGCTCAAGGGCGCGGCGCCCTTTCTGGCCGATCTGGCGCGCTCCGTCCAGGCCGACGCCACCTTCGACTTTGTCGCCACCTCCAGCTACGGCAAGGGCACCCGCACCTCGGGCGCGGTCAAGCTCATCAAGGACCTCGACGAACCCATCGAGGGCAAAAATGTGCTCATCGTCGAAGACATCCTCGACACCGGCCTCACCCTCGCCTACCTGCGCAAGCTCTTCATCCAGCAGCGCCCCAAATCCCTCCGCATCGCCACCCTCCTCGACAAGCCCTCGCGCCGCCTGGAGAAGATCGAGGCCGACTATATCGGCTTCTCCATTCCCAATCTCTTCGTCATCGGCTACGGCATGGACTACGCCGAGCGTTACCGCAACCTGCCCGATATCTGCCTGATGACCCCCGACCATCCGGAATAATCACCGGGCTGCGGCCTTGACCCGCTTCATCCATTCTCTGGTCCCATTTGAGCGGCAAGACTCCGTCGCCACTCTTGCCGCCTCTTCCAGAGCTTCTTTGAATCCGCGTCCGGTCGAGGCATAGTAGCAAAATACCCCGTGAAAAATATCGCCCGCTCCCATCGTGTCCACCAGTTCCACGCGCGGCACTCGCACGCTTCCCTCCGCCGCGCCTGAAACAAAACGCACCGGCTCGGCGCCATGCGTGATTGCGATCTTCGCCACCCCGCGCTCCTTCAAATACCGGAATACCTCCTCTTCGCTCGCGCACCCCGGCGGCTTGAAATCCGCCGAACAGATGGCGGTATCGACGCTTCCGAGCAACTCCCCGGTCCCCTCCTTCCAGCTTCCGCCATCCATCGCCACCGGGATTCCCCGCTCCCGGGCCGCTCTGGCCCACCTCTGGCACGCCGCCATGAAATGACCATCCACCAGAACCACCGAAGCCCGCCCCAGCGCCGCCTCGTCGATCCGCGCGGGCAGCGCCGGCACGCGCGTCGCATTGGCCGAGACCACATTGCGCTCGCCTCTGCGGTTGACGGTGACCGACGAGATGACCGGAGCCCGCTCGAATTCCGGGTTCAAATCGACGAGTTCGATCGAAAATCGCCCCAGCTCGTCCTTGATCGCATGGGCCAGCGCATGGCGTCCCACCGCCGTCACCAGCGTCGCGCTGCCTCCCAGATGGCTGAACGCGATGGAGGCGTTCGTCGCCGGCCCGCCCGCGAAGATCTCCTGGCTGCGCGCCTCGACCTTCGCGTTCGCCGCGGGAAACTCGTCCACGCCATACACCACATCGATCGTCGCAAGCCCCACAAAAATTCCCTTCGTCACAACTCCCTTTCCATGCCAGCGTCGCTGGCCACGATTCTAGACCCGCCCATGCAGGGCAATCGCCTTTGAAACGGTTGGGTCGTTTTGAAAGCTGCCCGGCGGTGGATGTGAACATGACCGGCGCAGCAATCGCCTTTGAAACGGTTGGATCGTTTTGAAAGGGCACAGCTTCAGCCGCAACTGAACCCGTCGCCGATCTCGTGTTTTGAAAGGGCACGACTTTAGTCGTGCCGCAAACGGCCTGAAATGAGCGGGGCTTCAGCCCCTGCGGGCTTGTTTTCGCGGGTTTCTCCGGACAAGGTTTTTTCCGCAGCCTGTTCAGCCGTACCCTTTCAAAACCCACTCCCGCGGGCTTTTTCGCTGCGTAAGATGCCCATTTGTTCAACGCGATCTTGCTCGGGATGAACCTCGTTCCCTTCAAAAGTTCAAATGCGATTGCCCTGCCCGCCCATGCCCCCATCCAGCCTGCCGTCTTTGACGCATGGTACTGTGCCCCCTTTATCATTTCCGAATGCACAATCGATTTTCTCCGCGACTCCAGGTGACCCGATGACGATTTCCGCGCCCGCCGCACTCGATTCCAAATCGCAGTTGCGCAAGACCATGGGCTTTTGGGATGTGCTGCTCTTCAATATCGCCACCGTCCTCGGGCCTCGTTGGATCGCCGCCGCGGGCCACAACGGCACCTCCTCCATCAGCTTGTGGGTCCTCGCCGCGCTCTTCTTTTTCGTCCCCGGAGCCTTCGTCATCAACGAGCTCTCCTCGCGCTTCCCCGAGGAGGGCGGCCTCTACGCCTGGTCCCGTGAGGCCTTCGGTCCCTTTCACGGCTTTGTCGCCGGATGGACCTACTGGATCTATACCGTCTTCTATTTTCCCGGCCTGCTGCTCGCCAGCGCCTCCATGAGCGCATACATCGTGGGCGGCCGCGGCGCCGCTCTCGCGCAGGACCGCACCTTCCTGCTCACCGTCTCCCTGGCCATGCTTCTGGTCGCCGTGGTCCTGAACATCGTCGGCCTCAACGTCGGCAAATGGCTCCAGAATGCCGGCGGCGTGGGAACCTATGTGCCTCTCCTCATGCTCGCCGCCATCGCCGCCGTCGTCGTCTTCCACCACGGCTCGGCAACCCGCTTCACGCTCCGCAACATGATGCCCGCGTGGAACTGGGATACGGTCAACTTCTGGTCCCAGATCGCCTTCGCCTTCACCGGCCTCGAACTCGTCTCCGCCATGAGCGAGGAAGTCCGCGATCCCCGCCGCACCCTGCCGCGCGCCGTCTTCGGCGCCGGCGCGCTCATCGCCCTCATGTATATCGTCGGCACCTTCGCTATTCTCTCCCTGGTGCCCGCCGCCGACCTCGACCCCCAGAGCGGCGTCTTCCACGCCATTACCCTTGGCTCCGTCGCGCTCAAGCTCGGCTTCCTGGGCATGCTGGCCGCCATCCTCGTCACCGCGGGCAACGCCGGCGGCGTCGGCAGCACCGTCGCCGGCATCGCCCGCGTCCCCTTCGTCGTCGGCATCGACCGCTATCTCCCCGCCGCCTTCGGCAAAATTCATCCCCGCTGGAAGACCCCCTATATCTCCATCCTCGTGCAGGCCTCCATCTCCGGCGCCATCCTGCTCGCCAGCCAGATCAACGAGAGCACGCGCGGCGCCTATCAATTCCTCATCGACGCCGCCATCATCCTCTACTTCATCCCCTTCCTCTACATGTTCGCCGCCGTCATCAAGCTCGCCCGCCGCAACGATCGCAAACAGAATCCCCACGCCGTGCTGGTGCCGGGAGGCATTCCCGGCGTCTGGATTTGCGGCGGCCTGGGATTCATCGTCGTCCTCATCGGCATCGTGGTTTCCCTCGTGCCGCCCGGCGACTCCTCTGACAAGCTCGGCTTCGAACTCAAGCTGCTGGTCGGCACTCTCGCCTCGGTCCTCCTCGGCCTCGTTCTCTATTGGCGCGGCGCCCGCTCCAAGCGCGCTGAAGCATAACCCCGAACCGCCTGTCTCGCTGAACGCATGGCGCGCCTCCCGGTCCGCGAGCGGCGCGCGCCCCGGCCACACACCCATGCCTGCCCGCGGCACGGGTGTCTGGCCGGCCGCGTCGCGTGGCATAATGTCCCTTCGCCCTCCTTTAGCGATTTACCTGCGCCGGACAATGCCGGTGGGAACAAGAAAGGAACACGCACCATGAGACTCCTCACTTCTGCCTTGCGGCCGGCGGCGCTCTGCCTGCTGCTTGCGCTGAGTTCCTTGCCGGCCTTTTGCCAAGGCAGCTCTCCTGCAACCGGCTCCGCGCCCGCCTTGCAACGCATTCCGAACGGCGTTCAACTCGCCACCGGCAACCTCAACGTGAAGGTGCAGTTCTATGCCCAGGGCATCGTCCGCGTCGTCAAATGGCCGGCCGGCGGCGCCGCCGAGAAACTCAGCCTCTCCGTAATCCAGAAGGACCTGCCCAATCTCGATGTTCATGTCGAGGAGACCGATGCCGCGGTCGCGCTGACTTCCGGCCCGGTCAAGCTCCTGCTCGGCAAAAACGACGGCTCGATTCAATACCTCGACAGCGCCAACCGCACCCTCCTCAAGGAGCAGGGACGGCCTTCCTTCGAGCCCACCGGAATCGAGCGCGAGAAAGCGGCCTTCAGCGTCCGCCAGAACTTCTCCCTCAGCGCGGACGAAGGCGTCTACGGCCTGGGGCAGCAGCAACTCGGCCTCATCAACTATCGCGGCCACACCGTGAAGATCGTGCAGGCCAACACCATGGCCGTTACGCCCGTCCTGGTTTCAACCGCCGGGTACGGAATCTTCTGGGATAACTACTCCAAAACCATCTTCGACGACGCCGCCGGCAAAACCTCCTTCTGGTCCGAGGTCGCCGATAACATCGATTATTACTTCTTCTACGGGCCCTCCATCGACCAGGAGATCGCAGGTTACCGGCAGCTTACCGGCCAGGCGCCCCTGTACGGCAAATGGGCCTATGGCTACTGGCAGAGCAAGGAGCACTACGCCACCCGCGACGAACTGCTGGGCATCGCGCAGCAGTACCGCCAGCGCCGCATTCCCATCGATAACATCGTGCAGGACTGGGATTACTGGGGCAACAACGATAACTGGGGCGGCATGATCTTCGATGAGACCAGGTATCCCCGCCCCAAGGAAATGATCGACGAGTTGCATCGCGAAAACTTCCACCTCATGATCTCCATCTGGGCCGGGCTGGGGCCGTCCGCGCAGATTCACAAGGACATGGACCAGCGCGGATACCTCTTCCCCACCGTGGGCTGGGCCGGCTTCAAATATTTCGACGTCTACAATCCCGCCGCTACCGACTTGTACTGGAAGTATGCCAGCCAGGGCCTTTTCTCAAAAGGCGTCGATGGCTGGTGGATGGATTCCACCGAGCCCGACATGGTCAACGCGCTCACCCAGGGCGGCGAGGAGTATGAGATGAAGCGGGTCAAGGACAATCATCTCGGCTCCTTCGCCCGCTATCTCAACTCTTACTCGCTGATGGATACCACCGCGGTCTATAACAACCAGCGCAAGGAGACCGATCAGAAGCGCGTTTACATCCTTACCCGCTCCACCTTCGCCGGCCAGCAGCGCGCCGCCGCCACCACCTGGTCGGGAGATATCGGAGCCAGTTGGGAAGTGTTCAAAAAGCAGATCGCCGCCGGCGTCAACCACAGCATGTCCGGCATCCCCTATTGGACCTTCGACATCGGCGCCTATTCGCTCGGCTGCCAGGGCGGCGTCTTCATGAACGGCGGCAAGGACCCCGCCTATCAGGAGTTCTATACCCGCATGTTCCAGTTTGGCGCTTTCAGCCCCATCTTCCGCTCGCACGGCTCTGAAACTCCGCGCGAGATATGGGAGTTCGGCGAATACACGCCCGTGCTCGAGAAATTCGACAACCTGCGCTATCGCCTCATGCCCTACATCTATTCGCTGGGCTGGCAGGTTACCCACAACGGCTACTCCATCATGCGCGGCCTGCCGATGGATTTCACCGCCGACCGCAAGACCTATTCGATCGACGACCAATATATGTTCGGACCGGCGATCATGGTCGCTCCGGTCACCAAGTATATGGATCACCGCCCGCCCGAGGACGGCATTCTTGTTACCCCCGAGCACTTCAAGACGAACGATGGCAAGCCCGGACTGCGCGCCACCTACTTTTGCGACGATCAATTCAAAACTCCCTGCCGGGAAGTTACCGAGCCGGATATCAATCTGGACTGGTATACGGGCTGGCCGGATTGGGTCAAGGACCCGAAGCTCTCCATTCGCTGGGAAGGCAAGCTCATTCCAGACGCGACAGGAACCTATCGCTTCGACTTGAAGAGCTTTGGAAAGAGGCGAATCTATCTGGACGGCAAGGAGCTGGCGCATAACTACGAATCGATGGAGTCTTGGACGGTGCCCGTGGAATTGGTCGCGGGCAAGGAATATGACTTCAAGTTCGAGACCGACAACGTGACCCTGGGCGCCTTCCGGGCGCAGCTCTACTGGAAGACTCCCGCCATTCATGCCCGCGAAACCGTCGTCGAGCCCAGGGAGAAGACAAGAAGCGTCTATCTGCCGGCCGGAACCTCGTGGATCGACTTCTGGACCGGAGAGACGCTGGAGGGCGGCAGAAGCATCGTGGCGGATGCGCCCATCCAGAAGATGCCGCTGCTGGTCAGGGCCGGCTCCATCGTGCCCATGGGACCGTTCGTCCAATACGCGGCGGAAAAGCCCGCCGACCCCATCGAACTGCGCATCTATCCCGGCGCCGACGGCAGCTTCACTCTCTACGAGGACGAAAACGACACCTACAACTACGAAAAAGGCGTCTATGCGACCATCGTGTTTCACTGGAACGACCGGAAACGCCAGCTCATGATCGACGCCCGGAACGGCGAATTCCCCGGCATGTTGAAGACCCGCGCCTTCCAGCTCGTGCTCGTCGCAAAGAACCATGGCACGGGCGTTGAAGTAACCGCCAATCCGGACCGGGTCGTCCAATACAACGGCGAACCGCAAACCGTTCAGTTGCCCGCCGGCCGCTGAATCGTTCCGTTCAACGCGGCAGTGTCCTGACATGGACGCCATTGCGCATCAAAGGCCTCGCTCCCTGAGTTCAAGCAAGCGAGGCCTTTGGTGACGATGAAGTGTTTCATCGTCCTACGGATATATGCTGCGCAGTTGCACCGCCTCCGCCACGCGCCCTATCCCCAGCATATTCGCGGCAATCCGCATCGGGACCTTCCGGTCCAGGTGCAGATTCAGCACGTCCTTGAAGCTCGTCTTCATCACCCGCTCCAGGCGGTTGTACACATCCTGCGCCTCCCAGAACAGGTGCTGCTCGTCCTGCACCCACTCGAAGTACGAGACCGTCACCCCGCCGGCATTGCACAGGATATCCGGGATGATGAACACTCCCTTGCTCTCCAGAATTCTGTCCGCGGCCGGCGTCAAAGGCCCGTTCGCCGCTTCGGCCACGATCCTCGCTTGCACGGCCGCTGCGTTCTCCGCCTCGACCGCGCTCTCCAGCGCCGCCGGAACCAGAATGTCGCACTCCATCGCCAGCAACTCGGCCGGGCTGATCGCCTCGCTCTCCGGAAATCCCTCCACGTGCCCGCAAAGCGCCTTCATGCGAATCAGTTCGGGAATGTTCAATCCGTTCTTGTTGTACACGCAGCCCGTCGAGTCGCTCACCGCTACGACCTTCGCTCCCGCGTCATGCAGCAGTTGCGCCGCAATCGATCCCGCGTTGCCAAACCCCTGCACCGCGACGGTGCTGCCCGGCAGCGGCAGCCGCAGATGATCGCACGCGCTCTGGATGGCATAGAAAACGCCGCGCCCGGTCGCTTCGTTGCGCCCCAAAGACCCTCCCAGGCTGATCGGCTTGCCCGTCACCACGCCCGGAATCGGATATCCCTTGGTCATGCTGTAGGTATCCATGATCCACGCCATGGTCTGCGAGTTGGTGTACACATCCGGCGCGGGAATATCCTGTTCCGGCCCGATCAAGGGCAGAATCGCGCTGGTGTAGCGCCGCGTCATCCGCTCCAGTTCGCCTCGCGACATGCTCTTCGGATGGCACGTGATTCCGCCTTTGGCGCCGCCAAACGGAATGTTCACCACCGCGCACTTCCACGTCATCCACATCGCCAGAGCCTTCACCTCGTCCAGCGTCACCTGCGGATGAAAGCGGATGCCGCCCTTCGCCGGCCCGCGCACCGTGCTGTGTTGCACGCGGTAGCCCTCAAAGCGGTGAATGCGCCCATCGTCCATGCGCACCGGCACAGTCACGGTCAAAACCCGTTCCGGATAACGGATCATCTCCCGCGTGTCGTTGTCCAGGTCCAATGCGTTCGCTGCTGCTTCAAAGTTCTCCAGCGCAACGTCGTAGGCGTTCGCTGCCTTTGCTGTCGTGAGCATTCTTCTGCCCTCCTTTTCCACGCCAGCCTGCCGCGCCCTGCCCCTCGGCAGCCGCTCAACCCATGCGCGCCTTCGCGCCGGGCGTCGCGTTCTGCCTTCGTGGTCTCCGCGGCCCGCGGACCGGCGTCAACCTCTTTCCCTCGCGCGGGCCACCCCGCGTCGCATCGAAAACCCTTGCATCGCGCCTAAAGCGCCGCCTCGTTAATCGACTCCCGGCAGAGCTCCCGCCCCCGCGCCAGCGCCCGCTCGTCCAGCGCCACCCATTTCGGATTCTTCACCAGCCGCCGCAGCGCGGCCTCGATGCTCGCCTCCGGCAACACCGCCGTGATCTCCAGCAGCGCGCCCAGCATCACCATATTGCCCGCGCGCACATTGCCCAGGCCGTCCGCCTCCTGCATGAAGTCGCGCGCCAGCACGCGCACATCCCCCCGCGCGCACTCTTCCGGCAAGCTCTCGCCGTTGTAAACAACCCATCCCCCCGGACGCACGCTCGCATAAAACTTCCTCAGCGACGGCTCATTCATCGCCACCAGCACATTGGGCTCGGTCACCAGCGGCGAATCGATCGTCCCCCGCGCCAGGCGCACGTGGCAGTTGGACGTGCCCGAGCGAATCTCCGGTCCATACGACGGCAGCCACGACACCTCCAGCCCCGCATCCAGTCCCGCCTCCGCCAGCACTTCGCCCAGCAGCAACACGCCCTGCCCGCCAAATCCCGCCACGCGCACGCGCAAATCCAGTTCCTCGGCCGCCGCTCCCATTGCCTCCGCGTTGCCTTCCGGCAAACTCTCTTCGTCCACACCCAGTATCCGCGGAATCTCTTCGAGCGCCGGCGCCGCTTCGGCCAGTGGCCGCGGCTCCGCCTCCTGGCTGCGATCGCGAAAGACGCCCAGCGGAAACGTCTTCTCCATCACGTCGCGCACCCAGCGCTGCGCCTCCACCGGCTGCATCTTCCAGATCGTCGGGCACGGCGACAGCACCTCCACCAGCGAAAAGCCCCGCCCCCGCGCCTGGTTCTCCACCGCCCGCTTGATGGCCCGCTGGGCCTGCGCTATCTGCTTGTTGTCTCCCAGCCCCACGCGCTCGATCGTGACCGGCGCCTCCAGCGTCGCCAGCAATTCGCTCATGTGCAGCGGATAACCCTCCGTCGCCGCGCTGCGCCCGTTCGGAGTCGTCGTGCTCTTCTGGCCCAGCAGCGTCGTCGGCGCCACCTGCCCGCCGGTCATGCTGTAGATCGCGTTGTTCACAAAGATCACCGTGATCCCCTCGCCGCGATTGGCCGCATGAACAATCTCCGCCAGCCCGATCGCCGACAGATCGCCGTCGCCCTGGTAGCCGATCACGATGCTCTCCGGCCGGCTCCGCTTGACCGCCGTGGCCACCGCCGGCGCACGCCCGTGCGCGGCCGATATGTTGCCCACGTCGAAGTAGTTGTACGTAAACACCGAGCAACCCACCGGACCGACAAGAATCGTCCGGTCCTGAATGCCCAGTTCGTCGATCGCCCGCGCCAGCATCTTGTGCACCATGCCGTGCCCGCATCCGGGGCAAAAATGCGTCTGGTGCGGCGTCTCTTGCTTGCGGTCGTAGCGCGCATAAAACGACTTCGCCTTCTCCTGCGCCACCGCGTATCCGTCAACCGTCTCGCTAGACATGCGCCACCTGCTCTTCCTCCGCCTCCAGAACCGCGCGCCGCGCCAGCCTCCGCACCAGCGCCAGCACCTCTTCGTGCGTGGGCACATTGCCCCCCACGCGGTTCAGAAACTCCACCGGCCGCGCGCCGTTCAGCGCCAGCCGCACATCCTCCAGCATCTGCCCGTTGCTCATCTCCACCACCACAAATACCCGCGCGGTCTTGGCCAGCCGCTGAAAGTTCAACTTCGGAAATGGAAACAGCGTAATCGGCCGCAGCACGCCCACTTTGAGCCCGTCGGCGCGCGCCTCCGCCGCCACGGCCTTCAGGATTCGGCCCAGAATGCCGTAGCCCGTCAGCACAATCTCCGCCCCCTCCGTCTGCCACTCCTCGGCGCGCACCTCGTGCCGCTCCGCGCTCTGGTATTTTTCCTCCAGATGGCGCACGTGCGCCTCCGATTCATCGATGTCCAGATGCAGCGAGGTGATCAGGTTGCCCCGCGACGCCGCCGTTCCCGCCACCGCCCACCCCGGCAGTTGCGGCCCAATAGCCGTCTGCGGAAACTCCACCGGCTCCATCATCTGCCCGATGAATCCATCCGCCAGCACCACCACCGGGTTTCGATAGCGGTCCGCCAGCTCGAAGGCCAGCGCCGTCAAATCCGCCATCTCCTGCACCGAATGCGGCGCCAGAACGATCGTCCGGTAGTTCCCGTGGCCGCCGCCCTTCACCACCTGGTGATAGTCGCCCTGCTCGGCGGCGATATTCCCCAGCCCCGGCCCGCCGCGCGTGATGTCCGCGATCACGCAGGGCAGCTCCGCGCCCGCCATGTAGCTGATGCCTTCCTGCATCAGGCTGATGCCCGGCCCGCTCGAGGCCGTCATCGCCCGCACGCCCGCCGAAGCCGCGCCATAAAGCATATTGATCGCCGCAACCTCGCTCTCCGCCTGCAAAAACACTCCGCCCGTCTTCGGCACAAACTCGGCCGCCGCCTCCGCAATCTCGCTGGCCGGCGTAATCGGATACCCGTAGAACGCCCGGCATCCCGCCAGAATCGCGCTCTTCACAATCGCTTCGTTGCCCTTCATCAGTTGCTTGCGCATAGGCCCGCTCCCTCAACGCTCGTCTCCTGCCCGCCTGCCGCGCCGGCTTTGCCGTTCGCCGCCCGCAGCACCGTGATCGCTCCCGGCTCGGGGCAAACCATAAAGCAGATGCCGCATCCCGTGCAGCCCGCGCCCACATACGCCGCCGTCCGATACCCGGAGTGATTCAGCTGCTCGCTCAAACGGATCGCCTTGGGCGGGCACGCCTCTACGCACAGCCCGCACCCCTTGCACTCGTTCTCGTCGACCCGCATCAAGCCCCGGTCCCGCTTCTTCGCATCGCTCATGCAACGTTCCTCTCCGGCGCATCGGCCCTTTTCATGCGCACACCGCCGTCTTGCGCTCCAGATAATGCTCGCGCACGGCAAAATCCTCCAGCTCCGCCTGGAAACGCGGATCGGCAATCGCGATCAGCGCCTCGGCCCGTTCCCGCAGCGTCTTCCCATGCAGATACGCGATGCCGTGCTCGGTGACTACGTAGTGCACATCCGCACGCGAGGTTACCACGCCCGCGCCCGGCTCCAGCACCGGCACAATCCGCGACACCGCGCCCTGCAGCGCCGTCGAGGGCAGCGCGATGATCGGCGCCCCGCCCTTCGAGCGCGCCGCTCCGCGAATGAAATCCAGTTGCCCGCCAAATCCGCTATACGGCTTGGTCCCCAGCGAATCCGCGCACACCTGTCCCGTCAGGTCCACCTGCAGCGCCGAGTTGATCGCCACCATCCGGTCGTTCTGCGCCACCACGAACGGATCGTTGGTGTAGGAAATCGATCGAAATTCAAAGCTCGGATTCTCATGGATGAAATCGAAGAGCCGCCGCGTGCCCAGCACAAACGACAACACCGCCTTGCCCCGGTGCAGCGACTTCCGCTCGCCGTTGATCACCCCCGACTCCATCAGATCGATCACGCCGTCCGGGCACATCTCGGTATGAATCCCCAAATCCCGCTTGTCGCCCAGGCACTCCAGAACCGCTTGCGAGATTCCCCCAATTCCCGTCTGCAGCGTGGCCCCATCCGGAATCAGCGAGGCCACATGGCGCGCCACGCGCAGATGCAGCTCCGACGAAGCCTCCGCGCAAACTTCCATCAGCGGCTCCGAGCTCTCCACGATCGCCGCGATGCGGCTCAGCGCAATGCTGGTGTCGCCATGCGTGCGCGGCATCCGCTCGTTCACTTCGGCAATCACCGTTCTCGCGTGATGCGCCGCCGTCAGCGTGCAGTCCACCGCCGCTCCCAGGCTCACAAATCCGTGCTCGTCCGGCGGCGATACGTGCATCAGCACCACATCCAGCGGCATCGCGCCGTTCTCAAACAGCGGCTCAATCTCGCTGAGCAGGATCGGCGTATAGTCGGCGCGCCCCGCGGCCACCGCTTCGCGCACATTCGCGCCCAAAAACAAACCGCGATGGCGAAAATGGCCTTTGTACTCCGGCCGCGTATACTCCGCGCTGCCCAGCGTCATCATGTGCACGATCTCCACATCGCGCACCGCGGGAGCCCGCTCCACCAGCGCCTTCACCAGCAGCGTAGGCGTCCCGCAGCCCGACTGGATCCATACCCGGTCGCCGGACCGCACCGCCTCCAGCGCCCGCGCGGCATCCATGCGCTTGCTCCGGTACTCTTCGCGCCAGTTCATATCCGATTGCCTCCGTCTCTGCGCACAGATCGGCCGCGCGTGACAACTTCTTGACCACTCGCCGCAATCGAACCTCCCGGATTTGCCTTCGCTCTCACAAAGCCTGCCTTCCCAGACCTTGCCCGATTTCCCTAAAGCCCGAACTAATCTACTCAGCCCCGGAAGGCCTCGCTGTGATGCGTGTCACCCCGTCCGGACGCCTCGCGCGCTCGAAAATTCCCTGTTTTTCTTCGCAATTTCTCCTGCCAATGATTCCTGTGCGCTATCCTTTGTGGCGGCCTTTCGCGTCTCCAATCGGAAGTGCCGGAATCCGCCCATCCATTTGGTCCGGCCCTCCGCCAGGCTTTATACTCATCTCCCGTACACTGCCCGGAGAGCCGGTCGTCGAAAGCGCCGCTCCTGGGGCAAGGAGCAAGATCCATGGCTGCGAGCACAACCATTCAGGAAGCGGATCTCGAATTCGATCACGGCAGCTTCGATTCCGCCGCCTTTGCCGCCCAAACGCTCTCCAGTTGGCAGAGCCTGGCCGCGGTCATCGACCACACCCTGCTCAAGCCCGACGCCACCCGCGAACAGATCGAGAATCTCTGCGACCAGGCCGCCCGCTATCGTTTTGCCTGCGCCATGGTCAACCCCGTCTGGGCCTCCACGGCCGTCGCCAGGCTCAATGGCGCCGGCATTCCCGTCGGCGTGGTCATCGGCTTTCCCCTGGGCGCTTCGCTGGTTTCCACGCTGCGCCAGGAGGCCGCCGCTCTCACCCGTCTCGGGGTGCGCGAACTCGACATGGTTCTCCCCGTCGGCCAGCTCAAAAGCGGCAACCACCACGCCGTACATCACGCCATCCACGCCGCGGCCACCGTCGCCCATCATCACGGCGCCCTGCTCAAGGTCATCCTCGAAACCTGCCTGCTCACCGTGGAAGAAAAGCTGCGCGCCGCCGAAATCGCCATCCAGGCCGGCGCCGACTTTCTCAAAACCTCCACCGGCTTCGCTTCCGGCGGCGCAACCCCGGCCGATGTCGCCCTGCTCCGCGGCGTGGCCGGCGCCCGCTGCGGCGTCAAGGCCGCCGGCGGCATCCGCACCCTCGCCGACGTCCGCGCCCTCCTCGAAGCCGGAGCCAACCGCATCGGCGCCTCCGCCTCCGTCGCCATCGTCCGCGAACTCGGAGCGGAATAAGAGGCGCGTGCAGGACGAGGGAATCGGAGATAGACATCCGGCGGGTCGGAAGGCCGGCGATCCGGAACGATCTCCCCGCGTTCTCCTCGCTTCCATGCGCAGCTCCCTACTCCCTACTCCCTACTCCCTCAATCCGCTATCATTCCTTCGACACCCATGTCGTCCACTTCTCCAAATCCGCCCGAATCGCACGAGCTCGAAGGCGACTATCGCCCCCCCAGCGATGCCAACCCTTGGGCCCATCTCGACCCCATCAACGCCCGCGTCGAACCGGCCGATGTCGCCTATCTGATCCAACTGGCAGAGGCGCTCAACACCACCCTCGACCTGCAAACCCTGCTCAACCGCACCTCCGAGCTGGTCCGCGCCGTCATCCATTACCGCATCTTCGCCATTCTCCTGCTCAACGACCGCACCCACGAATTGCGCATGAGGTTCCAGATCGGCCACTCGCCGCAAATCGAGCGCGCCCGCATCCCCCTTGGCAAGGGCGTCGTCGGACAGGTCGCTCTTACCCGCCAGCCCATGCTCCTCAACGACGTCTCCGGCGAAGACAACTACATCGACGCCAATCCCGACGTCCGCTCCGAGCTGGCCGTGCCCCTCATCGTCAAAAACCGCCTCATCGGCGTCATGGACCTGGAAAGCGAGGAGGCCGGCTACTTCCGTCCCGAGCACCTTCATCTGCTCACCCTCACCGCCTCCCGCATCGCCCAGGCCATTGAGAACGCCCGCCTCTACTCCCGCGTCTCCCGCCAGGCGCAGACCCTCGAAGTGCTCAACGAGATCGCCGTCGAACTCGCCTCCATCCTCGACCTCGACCGGCTCCTCGAACGCATGGGCCAGCTCCTCCGCCGCCTCATCGACTACCAGATGTTCTCCATCATGCTGCTCGACGAAAATGGCGAAACGCTCATCACCCGCTATTCCTGGCGCTTCGGCTACGCCCACGCTCCCTTGCGCCGCATCTCCGTCACCAGCGGCCTGGTCGGCGCCGCCGTGCGCGAGTGGCGCCTGGTCAATGTCCCCGATGTCCGCAAGGACCAGCGCTACATTCCCATGAATCCCGAAACCCGCTCCGAGCTGGTTGTGCCCCTCTTCTACAAGGGCCGCATCATCGGCGTGCTCGACCTCGAACACACCCGCACCGCCTTCTTCCACGAAGAGCACGAGCGCATGTTGACCACCCTGGCCTCCCAGGTGGCCATCTCCATCGAGAACGCCCGCCTCTACCAGGCCGTCCGCCGCCAGGAGGCGCAATTGGAGCGCGATATCGCCATGGCCCGCGAGGTGCAACTGCGCCTGCTGCCGCCCGCCGCGCCCGCGCACCCCCATGCCGAGATGGCCGTCCGCTTCCTTCCCGCCCGCGCCATCGGCGGAGACCTCTACGACTTTGTCGACTACGGTCCCGGCCGCACCGCCATCGTCCTCGGCGACGTCAGCGGCAAGGCCGCGCCCGCGGCCCTCTTCGCCGCTCTGGTCAGCGGCATCATGCGCTCCGCAGCCGTGCAGCGCCCCGCGCCCGCCCGCATGTTGGCCCTGCTCAATGACGCCCTCCAGGAGCGCAAGCTCGAGTCCCAGTACGTCACCATGCTCTTCGCCCTCTGGAACGACGAAAACCAGACCCTCCAAGTGGCCAACTCCGGCGCCGTCCAGCCCATCTTCTGCCGCGCCGGCCACTCCGTCACCGTCCGCGCCGAAGGCTTCCCCCTGGGCATGTTTCCCAACGCCGGCTACGAGGAACTCCACGTCCCCACGCAGCCCGGCGACGCCATCGTCTTCATCTCCGACGGCATCCTCGACGCGGAGAACGAACAAGGCGAAATGTACGGCCAGGACCGCCTCGCCGGCCTGCTCTGCGCCCACCGCGACCAGGCCGCCTCCCACATCGCCGACGCCATCCTCGCCGATGTCGCCCGCTTCCAGGGCGCGCACGACCGCTTCGACGACGAAACCATCATCGTCCTCCGCGTCCGCTGAACCGGCCGGGAGAACGGACCCACGGAGCGGCTGCCCCGGCAGCCTCCCCTGCCTCATCCTTGCTGTCGTCGCGAACTCCGCGGCCCGCCTGTGCAAAAATGCCCAAATCTCCAGGAAGACCGCCCATCCCGCGCTGTTTCGCCCCGATTTCCCAGGAACTCGAATTCCGTCCTCCCTTATCCACAAAATCCCCTTTTTCCGCCGTTGACCCTGCCCCTCCGGCTCCTTACAGTCTGTAATTGGGGAGCAATATTTGCCCCGCCCGCGCGGCGCGGCCAGGTTGCCGCCTTGCCCCGCTACGAAATGGCCACAGCCCCATCGGCTCGGAGTGAAAATGCTGAAACTAAAGAAGATCCATATCCTCGGCTTTAAGAGCTTTTGCGACCGCACGGAGTTGACCGTGCCGGGAACGGGCATTGCCGTGGTGGTGGGGCCGAACGGGTGCGGTAAGTCGAACATCCTCGACGGGGTGAGCTGGGTACTCGGCGAGCAGAGCGCTAAAACCTTGCGCGGCACGCACATGCAGGACGTCATCTTTGCCGGAACCCGCGACCGCAAACCCCTCGGCATGGCCGAAGTCACCCTCACCATGGTCGATCCAGAGGCCTACGAAGGCCCGGTCCCCGTCGAGCCCGAGGTCGTCATCGACCACGATGGTCCCACCGACTGGGACGAGGATGAGGTGCGCCGCCAGCGCGCCAGCGAGGCCGAGGAAATCATCGCCAACGAGCAGCCCGGCCAGGTGCTCGAAGAGGATTCCGAGGAAACCTCCGCCCCGCCGCAGGAGGCCGCCGCGCCCGGCCCGCAGGCCGTGCTGCTCAAGATTCGCCGCCGCAAGTTCCACCGCACTCCGCAAAAAGGCGAAATCGTCATCACCCGCCGCCTCTTCCGCACCGGCGAAAGCGAGTACCTGCTCAACGGCAAGCTCTGCCGCCTGCGCGACATCCAGGACATCTTTATGGGCACCGGCCTGGGACCGGAGAGCTACGCCATCATCGGCCAGGAACGCATCGGCCAGTTGCTCAGCTCCAAACCCCACGACCGCCGCGCCATCATCGAAGAAGCCGCGGGCATTACGCGCTTCAAAAACAAAAAGCGCCTCGCCGAGTTGCGCCTCGAAAGCGCCAAGCAGAACCTCGCCCGCGTGGACGACATCTTCGAGGAAGTCACGCGCCAGATGAACAGCCTCAAGCGCCAAGCCTCCAAGGCCGAGCGCTTTGCCGCCGTGCGCGACGAGTTGCGCGGACGGCTGCGCGTCGTGCTGGCCAGCCGCATGGCGCTGATGGATGCGGAGCAGGCCCGCCTGGAGCAGGAGATCGCCGCCCTCACCGGGCAGATCGACGGCGCGGCGGCCGAGATCGCCGCCATGGAGACCAGCCAGCACGCCCTCACCGAGCGCGGCTATGAGCTGGACCGCGAGGGCCAGGAAGCCCAAAAACGCGCCAACGAAGCGGCTCTCGAATTGGAGCGGGCCACGGCGCGGGAGCGCGCCAACACCGAGCGCGTCGGCGAACTGGAAGCCCGCATCGCCGCCGCCGGCGCCGAACTCGATGCGACGCGCACGCAGTTGGGCGGCATTGCCGAGGAGCGGGCGCAGCAGCACTCGTTCCTCGAAACGGCGGCGGGCGAGGCCAAGGCCTTTCGCCAAAAGGTCGAGGCCCACCAGCAGGAGGCGCGCGCGGCGGCCGAAGAGGTCTTCGCCGCCGAGCGCCAATTGGAAAGCGGACGCCGCCACGCCATGCACCTGCTCACCCTCGCCTCGAATGCCCGCAATCACACGGCGCAGGGCGAAGAGAGCCTGGCGGCCCTCGAGCGCGAGGCCGAGCGCCTCGAAGCCGAAATGAGCCAGGCTCGCAATGAGCTGGAAAACCTGGGCGTCGAGAGCGGGCAGGCGCGCCTGCGCTTCGAGTCCGCGGCCGAGGCTCTCAAGCGCCTGGAGAGCGAAATCGCCTCCCTGCGCGAAACGCTGCAAGCCCGCCGCGCCGACGAAACCAGCGTGCGCTCACGTTCCAACCGCTTGCGCGGCGAACAGGCCGGCGTGGCCGGGCGCCATGAAGCCCTTGAATCGCTCATTCGCAACCACAGCTACTCCACCGACACTGTCCGCCGACTGCTCAAGCCCGGCTCGCTCGGCGCGGGCAAGTCGCCGGTGGGCACCCTGGCCGACTTCCTCGAGGTCAGCGGCGCCCATGAGGCGGTGGTGGACGAGTTCCTGCGCGAAGAGCTGAACTATGTGGTGGTCGAAAGCTGGGGCGCCGCCGAGGAGGGCGTCCGCCTGCTCAAATCCGGCGTCGACGGACGGGCCACTTTCCTCATTCATCCCGCCGACCAGGCCGGACTTTTTGAAGAACCGGCGGACCCCATCGGCGGTCCCGGCGTCACCCCGCTCAAGGACTCGATCCGCGTCCTCAACGGCTTTGGCCGCTCGCTCGAGTCGATTCTGCCCAAGCTCAAGTTCGGCTACCTGGTCGAGGACTCCGCCCAAGCGCAGCGCCTCTCCGCCCAGCACGCCTTCGCCTATTTCCTCACCGCCGAGGGAGAGTGCTTCCACAACGCAACCGTCACCGGCGGCAAACCGGCCAGCGCGGGCCCGCTGGCGCTCAAGCGCGAACTGCGCGAAACCGAGAGCAGGCTCGACCGGCTTGAGACCGAACTGGCGCAGGCGGAGACTGAAGCGGCGGCCCTCGCCCGCTCCATCGAAGAGCTGGCCGCGCAACTCGAGTCCCGCAGCGAGGAGCGGCGCCTGGCCGAACGCGACACCGCGGACCAGGGCGCGGCGCTCAAGCAGATGGAGGGCGAGGCGCAGCGCGTCGAGCGCCGCCTGCAGGAGTGGACCGCCCAAGCCGCCCGCAACCGCGAAGCGCGCGAAGCCAAGGGAAGCCATATTGCCCAGAAGCGCGAGGAAACCGCCCGCCTCGAAGCCGAGCACGCCCAGGCCGAGGCCGGCCTCGATCAGTTGCAGGCCCAGTTGGCCATGCTCCGCCACAAGCGCGAGGGCCTGCAGCAGGAAGCGGCGCAGGTCACCGCCGAACTGGCTGGCCTGGAGGAGCGGCGGCGCGGCGCCGAAACCGCCTTCCAGCGCATCGACCGGCTCCATGCCGACCTCGAGCGCCGTGTGCTCACAATCGAGCAGCAGCGCGCCGCCGCCGTCGCCGAGCGCGAACAGCGCATCGGCGAAAGCGCCCGCCTGGCCGCGCGGGAAGGCGAGCTGGCCGCCGCCCGCGCCGAGTCTCTCGCCCTGGCGCAGACCCTTGCCGGCCAGGCCCAGAGCCTCCGCCAGCAGCTCGCGGAAATCGAAACCCAGTTGAAAACCGCCCGCGCCTCGCTCGACCAGTTGCGCGAAGATCGCGCCAGCCGCTCCACCGAAGTGGCCAAGCTGCGCGCCGACCTCGAACACGTCGAAGCAAGCTGCCTGACCGAGGTCAACGCCGAGGCCGCCGTCCTGCGCGCCGACGCGGAAATCCTGCGCCTCGCCGGCGAAGAACTCGCCGCGGAGGAGGAAACCTGCCGCGCCCTCCGCCAGCGCATCGAGCAGATGGGCCCGGTGAACATGATGGCCCTCGACGAGTACAAGGAGACGGCCGGCCGCCACGGCTTCCTTGAAACGCAGCGCCGCGATCTGATGGAGTCCATCGAAAACACCCAGGAGACCATCAAGGAAATCGACCAGATCTCGCGCTCCAAATTCGACGAGGCCTTTGCCAAGATCAACGAGAACTTCGCCCAGGTCTTCACCCGCCTCTTCCACGGCGGACAGGCCTTCCTGCGCCTCACCGACGTCGAAAATCAGGCCGAGAGCGGCTTGGAGATCGTGGCTTCGCCGCCCGGCAAGAAACTGCAGAACGTGCTGCTGCTGTCAGGCGGCGAAAAGGCCCTCACCGCGCTCGCCCTGCTGGTCGGCATCTTCCAGTTCCAGCCCAGCCCTTTCTGCGTCCTCGACGAAGTGGACGCGGCTCTTGACGAAACCAACGTCAGCCGCCTCGCCGACCTGCTCCACTCCCTCGGCAAAGATACCCAGTTCCTCATCGTCACCCACTCCAAGCGCATGATGCACTCCGCCGACCTCATCTACGGCGTCACCATGCAGGAGCCCGGCGTCTCCCGCGTCGTCAGCCTGCGCCTGAGCAGCCACGAGCAGCAGCGCGCCACGGCATAGCCCGGCCTGCTGCTCTCCCGTCTCCTCTAACTTTCCTCCGGTTGTGGAGCGGACGGGGAACGAAGACTCGTCCCGGGTAACGAAGACTCGTCCGTGGAGATGCGAGGGGCGCAGCCCTCGCACCAAACCGTGCCTCTCGGCGCGGACTTGTTTTTCTTCCACTTCCCTGCCCCATCCTTTCGCCTCTTTCCTGGCCAAAGGGTGGGAAAGTTGGAACCTCAATGCTGCGAAATCATGCGCCAGCAGCCCGTCGCCCCGCGCCGTAGCCGCAATGTTCGCGAGCCCCGCGCTTCAGCGTGGGGAGGACCGGACCATTTCTTCAGCAGGGATTTTCACGCAAAAAAATGCCCCCGAAGGAAAATCGTCGCTTCGGAGGCGCTTGTATTGCTTAAAAAAGAACAAATGACGGGGACCAGTAGCCGGCACTGGAGGTCGGTAGCACGCGGCTGCTGGCTATCCAGCACGGATAACAGGCTCCCATAGTCCTGAACGTAGGACGCTCGCCTCTGGTCTTCGGGCGGGTGGTTTGGTGCAATTTCTACAAACATGTTGCGCCCTCGGATCGTAATGACCTGCAAGGGATTTGCAAGATTCCCGCGATTTTTCTGCAGGCCGCAGGGACCTCTTCCACGGGGTTGCGGTGCATCGATGCGTCTGTAAAACATTCAAAAGGGGATAAAGGCAGTACCGGCATCCTGCGCTGGCGGCCAGCGGCGAGTGTGCCCCCGAGACGATGCCTCCGGTCGGCGACCATCCGCCCGCTCCTCTGAAAAATGAACCAGGCAAGGCTCGATGAGTACCTCGGGCTGCTCGCGCCAGTTGACGCCAAAGCGCCGCATCGGAGCCAAAGCGCCGCCTCGAAGAAGGTTCGACCGCATTCCCTCTTGACAAAAAAACTTACACTTGTTTACTCTATGCCTGTAGCGAACGAGCCTATGACCGAAACTACTTCTCGCGATCTATTCCCCGGCGCACTCGAAATGATGATTCTCGAGTCGCTTCGCCGCCAGCCAGCCCACGGCTATGCGCTGGTGCAGCATATCCAGCGGCGATCGAACGACCTGCTGCAAGTGGAAGAGGGTTCGCTCTATCCGGCGCTGCAAAGGCTGCTCAAGGCAAAGCTTGTGAAGGCCGAGTGGGGTGTCTCCTCCACGAATCGCCGCGTGCGGACCTACCAGATCACCGCTTCCGGTCTTCAGCACCTGGAGCAGCAGATTTCCAGCTTCGAACGTATGTTCGCAGGCATCGCGCTTGTCCTCGATCCAGGTAAATCCACGGCCAACTAAGAGGTATTTCCAATGAGCTGGATACCAAACGTCCACCGCCGCCGCAAGCTCTACGACGATCTCTCCGAGGAAATACGCCTGCATCTTGAAGAACGCGCCGAGCAGTTGATGGGCGAAGGCATGAGCCCGAAAGAGGCGGAACAGGCGGCTCGTCGAGCCTTTGGCAATCCAACCCTGCTGGAGGAGCATAGCCGTGAAGTGTGGCAGTGGCCCGCAATGGAATCGATCTGGGCCGATATGCGCTTCGCCCTGCGCCAGTTGCGCCGCTCTCCCGGATTCGCCATCGCCGCCGTCTTGACGCTGGCTCTGGCCATCGGCGCCAACGCCGTGGTCTTTGGAATCTTCAACGGCATGATTCTGCGCCCGTTGGATGTGCCCCAGGCGGAGAGCCTCTACGGAACCCAGTACGGGAACAATCCAGGGTGGCAATCGTATCCCAACTATCTCGATCTGCGCGATCGCAATCGCAGCTTCGACGGTCTCGCGGTGTTTAACTTCGTCTTTCCGGGCTTCGACACGGGCAAAGATCCCTCCGGCTCCGCAGGCTACACAACCAGCGGCAACTACTTCGACGTGCTGCGGATTCAGCCCTATCTTGGCCGTTTTTACCATGCCGCCGATGAGCACGGCCCCAACAGCGCGCCCTTTGTGGTGCTAACCTACGCCTTTTGGCACAGCCGCTTCCAGGACGATCGCGGCGTGGTGGGCCGCACCGTCTTTTTGAACAAGCATCCATTTACGATTCTCGGCGTGGCGCCGCCCGGCTTCCACGGAACCGTGGCCTTCGCCTTTGTCGATTTCTTCATGCCGATTGTCAATGAGGGGCAGATCTACGGCGGGAGCACACTCGACCAGCGCGGCAGCAACGATACGGTTTTTGAGATCTTCGGACATCTGAAGCCAGGAGTGACTCTCACTCAGGCAACGGCGGATGTGAACGCCGTGGGCGCCTATCTGGAAAAGACCTATCCCCAGGACTTCAGTCACAAAAGCACTACACTCTCCCGCCAGGGACTGACTGCGTTTGGCGGCGCGGTGACGGCCTTCGTTGCCGGGCTGATGCTGCTGGCGGGCTTGATTCTGCTCGCCGCCTGCGCCAACCTGGGCAGCCTCTTTGCCGCGCGCGCCAGTGACCATTCCCGCGAAGTGGCGCTGCGCCTGGCGCTGGGTTCCAGCCGCAAACGCATCCTGCGGGGACTGCTTACCGAAGCCTTGCTGATCTCCCTTGCCGGCGGCGCGCTGGGCCTCCTGGGCAGCGTCGCGCTCTTGCGCCGGCTGAGCACCTGGCAGCCCATCGCCGCGGCTCCCGCCCGCCTGCCCGTAGCTCCAGACGCAAAAATCTACCTGGTCGCTTTGCTTTTGGCCCTGCTCAGCGGGTTGCTCTTCGGAATCGTTCCGGTGCGCCAGGTGCTCCGGGCCAATCCATATCAGATCGTCAAAGCGGGATCGAGCTCCCGGCTGGGGCGGCGCATCTCGATCCGCGACCTGCTGCTGGTGGTGCAAATTGCCATCTGTGCTGTGTTGGTCACCTCTTCGCTGGTGGCCGTGCGCGGATTGGAGCGCTCGCTGCGCGGCAGATTCGGTTTTGAGCCTCGCCACACCATGCTGCTCAATGTCGATTTGGCCATGGCAGGCTATGGCAACGACCAGACGTCCGCGATGAAAAGACGCATCTTCGATGCCATGGGGACGATTCCCGGAGTCGAGCGCGTGGGATGGGTGAACGATTATCCTCCGCTGGCCTACGGCTCCAACTTCAGATCGAATGTCTACAAGGAGGAAACCACCGATCTGCGCCAGGCAAATGCCGCCGCCACGCCTTTCCGCTACAACATCTCTCCCGGATACTTCGAGGCGGCCGGCACCAGCCTGTTGACCGGCAGGAGTTTCTCTTGGAAGGACGGCAAAGGCGCTCCCGCGGTCGCCGTCGTTAACCGGGAGTTTGCCGTGAAAATCTTCGACTCCGTTCCCCAGGCCATGGGCAGAGATTTCAAGCTGCAGGATGGAACCCGCGTAGAAGTCGTGGGCGTGGTCGAAGACGGAAAATATCTGAGTCTCAATGAAGATCCACAGCCGGCGATCTTTCTTCCCGCCCTGCAATCGCCTTCCGGCTCTTTTTATATGGTGGTGCGCTCCGAGCGCGATCCCGAACAGTTGGCCGCGGCCATGAGGAGCAAGATGCGCGAACTGGATGCGGGGCTGCCGGTTACCATCACGACTTGGAAGTCCGTGCTGTCGCTTGTTCTGTTTCCTTCGCAAATGGCCACGGTGTCGCTGGGCGTGCTGGGCCTGATGGGCGCCATGCTGTCCATTACCGGCCTCTTTGGAATGGCAGCGTACTCGGTGAGCAGGCGGCTGCGGGAGTTAGGCATTCGCATTGCCCTCGGCGCGCAACGCAAGGAAGTGTTGCAGGCAGCGTTGGGACGGCCATTGAAATTGCTGGCTATCGGTTCGGCGGCAGGATTGATCCTCGGACTGCTGGCGACCAGGGTGCTCGCTTACATCGTGTATCAGGCAACTCCCCGCGATCCGCTGGTGCTGGCCGGCGTTGTTCTGGCAATGCTGCTGCTGGGCCTCGTGGCTACGTGGATTCCTGCGCAGCGCGCACTGTCGGTTGATCCTTTGATCCTGCTACGCGAAGAGTGAGTCGGCAAGTCGGCGAGTACCGTCTCCGCGAGATTCGGTAATCCGGCACAACCCTTGGGTGCCCACGCATTCGGGGACCTGGGAAAGCACGCAAAATCGCCGATCCACTCGTCGAGCCATCCCCGCTTTGCCAATCCAAGATTCCCGAGTTGCTGGCGGACGACCGTTCGGCCGGAGATTGCCCACGCTTCGGCGTTGTTCATGGTGCTGCTTCCAGGCAAAAAAATGCCCCCGAAGGAAAATCGTCGCTTCGGAGGCGCTTGTATTGCTTAAAAAAAGAACAAATGACGGGGACCAGTAGCCGGCACTGGAGGTCGGTAGCACGCGGCTACTGGTGATCCCTGCACAAACGAAGCTAGCCGCGGCTTCCCCTTTCCACTGCTGCCTCGTGTCGCCCGGCTCTAAGAGAGTGTTCTTGCTCGCTCTCCGAACCATGTTGACTCCTGGAGTGTCTCCCATGCCACACGTCCATTCCGTGACGGCCATCACAGGGGTATGTAACACCGAATCATTGAAGTGCACCCCTCGTTCCTTCGCCTCCCCAACTCTCCGGCCCGCCGCTCGTCGCCTTTTTTGTCCGCCCCTCACATTGACAAACCCCGGCGCACGCACGAAAATCGGAGATTCAATTCCCTCCGAGGTAATGCCTTCCCATGACAGCTCTTTTGACAACGAATCTGGGCGAAACGCCCCTGCTCGGCCGGGGCAAGGTGCGCGATCTCTACGCGGTGGGCGACGACCTGCTGCTGGTCGCCACCGACCGCATCTCGGCCTTCGATCACGTGCTCGCTTCCGGCATCCCGGGCAAAGGCAAGATCCTCACCCAGATTTCCCTCTTCTGGTTCGAGCTGTTGTCGAGCCTGGTGCCTAATCACTTGATTACCGCCGACGTCGCCCAATTCCCCGCTTCCTTGCGCCCCTATGCGGACCAGCTCGAAGGCCGCTCCATGCTGGTCAAGCGGGCAACCATGTTTCCCGTCGAGTGCGTCGCGCGCGGCTACCTCACCGGTTCGGGCTGGAAGGAGTACCGGGCCAGCAAGACCGTTTGCGGCATCCCCCTCCCCGGCGGACTCCTCGACGGCTCGCGCCTGCCCGAGCCCCTCTACACTCCCTCCACCAAGGGTGAGGCCGGAACCCACGACGAAAACATCAGCTATGCCGCCACAGAGGCGGCCATCGGCGCCGCCGATGCCGCCGAACTGAAGCGCCTCACCCTGGCCATCTACAAAAGGGCCGCGGACCATGCCGAGTCCCGCGGCTTGATCCTCGCCGACACAAAATTCGAGTTTGGCAGAACCGGGCAAGGGATCATCCTGGCCGATGAGGTCCTCACCCCGGACTCCTCCCGCTTTTGGGAAGCTTCAACCTGGAAGCCCGGCGGCGCCCAGCCTTCGTTCGACAAACAGTTCGTGCGCGATTATCTTGAGCAGATCCACTGGAATAAGCTGGCGCCCGCGCCCGGCCTTCCCGCCGAGGTGGTCCAGCGCACCCAGGAAAAATACCTCGAGGCCTTCCGCCGCTTGACCCGGCGCGACCTCAGTTTGTAGGGCCCGGACTCCTCAGCCCGGCCGGAGCGCGCCATGACATGGATTGATTGGGCCATCGTGATCCTCCTTCTGGCATCGCTCTTCGGAGGTCTGTCGCAGGGGTTCTTCCGTTCGGTCTGCTCGCTGGGCGGCCTCTTTCTGGGCCTCCTGCTGGCCGCCTGGAACTACGATCGCGTGGCCGTGCTCTTCCTGCATATGGTGCGCGTCGAGGCGGTGGCCAATGCGATCGGATTCCTCCTCGTCGCGCTCGTGGTCATGGGGATTGCCAATCTGGTTGGCTCCATCCTGGCCAATACCCTGCACCAGTTGGGGCTGGGCGGCCTGGACAAGCTCGCCGGCGGGGCCTTCGGTTTGTTGCAGGGCGCGTTGCTGGTCACCCTGTGCATTCTGGTGGCCGTCGCCTTCTTTCCCCAGGCCCATTGGCTCGCCGAGGCCAGGCTCCCGAGGCTGTTTTTCGGGGCCTGTCATCTCAGCACCCATATGAGTCCGCACGAGTTGGCCGAGCGCGTGCGGGAGGGGCTCAGGATTCTCGAGCAGGAATCGCCCCGGTGGTTGCATCCCGGCCACCGCGGCGTGTGATTTTCAACCAAGCGCAAGCCGTCCGATTATGGCAAGCTATGAAGAGCAAGAGGTGAATGTGAGACGAGAACTGGACAGCCTGGTGACGCAAATGCACTCGAGCGGCATTGGCTATGAGGACGCCGTGCGCGAGTTCAAAAGGCAATACCTGCGCGAAGTCTTGGTCGCGCACCGGGGCAACCAGTGCAAGGCGGCCGAAGAGCTGGGCATGCACCGCAACACCCTCAGCCGCGCCATGGCCGACCTGGGCCTGAATCTGGCCGAGGTCCGCGCCGGCCTCAAGCGTCCCGTGCGCAGCGTGCGTCCTGTCTTCAGCGCCATGCGCCAGAACTATCGCCAGGGCTGACGGCGCGCTCACCATCATGCAGACAACTCCTCCGGACAGCAAGGCGCGCATCCAGATCGAACCCGGTTTTGTCTGGGATGCGCAGGACGCCTATCTCTTCGATATCGACGGCACGCTGCTGCGCGACATCGGCCGCACCCACATGAACTCCTTCGCCCCCAGCATCCGCCGGGTGACGGGCTTCGAGGTCACGCTCGAAGGCGTTCCCGTCCAGGGCAGCACCGATACCGCCATCCTGCGCGAAGCCTGCCGTCAGGCCGGCATTCCCGCCGAGGTCTTCGAGCCGCGGCATGAAGCGATCCTCGAGGCCATCCGCCAGACCGTCGCCGCACAGCGGAAAGGGATGAAATTGGTGCTGATGCCCGGCGTCGAAGAGGTGCTCGGCCACCTCGCCCGGCGCGGAGCCCTGCTCGGCCTCGGCACCGGCAACCTGGAGGCGATCGGCTGGATCAAGATCGAGGAGGCCGGGCTGCGCGAGTGGTTCCGCTTCGGCGGCTTCAGCGACCGCTTTCCTCTCCGCGCCGAATTGATCGGCCACGCCGCGCGCAAGGCTCGCGAACTGGCCGGCCCCGCCGCGCACATCTGCGTCGTCGGCGACACGCCGCGCGACATCGAAGCGGCGCGCGCCAACTCCCTTCCGGTCATCGCCGTCGCCACCGGCAACTCCAGCTTCGACGCTCTGCTCGCGTACCGGCCCGAAGTCTGCGCCACATCCCTGGCCGATCTGCTCAACCTCACACAGGCCGCGCAGTGAACCCGTATCCATCCAAAACGGCCTTCCGTGCGCCACGGGCCGCGCTCGCGCTCCTGCTGGCCTGGGCCGCCGGCCTTGCGCCGGCCCAGGCGCCAGCCCCGCCCGCTCCGGCCGGCCAGGCCGCGGCGCCGCCCGCCGCCCAAGACGCCCAACCGCCCCGCGACAGCGACCGGCGCCGCGCCGCCAAGCTCTTCCTCGCCTCCAGCAAGCTCTTCGTGGCCGAACGCTTTGAGGAGGCCATGCGGGGCTATGAGCAGGCCGCCGCCCTCGATCCTTCCAATGCCAACTACCGTCTGGCCGCCGGCGTGGCCCGCGGCCACGCCGTCACCGCGCTCATTCAGGCCGCCGCCAAGAGCCGCCTGCGCGGCGATCCCGCCGCCGCCCGCGCCGCCCTCCAGCACGCCATCGAGCTCGATCCCAGAAACCTCCAGGTGAGCGAGCATCTGTATGAGTTGGGCAACGATGCCCTGCTCGGGCAAACTCCTCCTCTTTACCAGCAGGCCGCCGGCACGGCCGGCGAGGCGCCGCGCCTTCTCCACACGGCCGGCGTGCATAGCTTCCACCTGCGCACCGGCCAGCGCCAGGCAATCCAGCAGGTCTTCAAGGCCTACGGGCTCGATGCCACGCTGGACGAAAGCGTCCGCGGCGCCCAGCTCCGCCTGGACATGGACGACGCCAGTTTCGACCAGGCGATGCAGGCCCTGCATCTGGTCGCCGGCACCTTCTACGTTCCCCTCGACGCGCATCGCGTCCTGGTGGCGCGCGACACCCGCGAAAACCGCCAGCAGTTCATGCGCCAGGAGCTGGAAACCGTCTATCTGCCCGGCCTCTCCTCGACGGAACTAGCCGAAGTGGTGAGCAGCCTGGCCAAGAACGTCTTCGACCTGCAGCAGGCCGCCGCCGACCCATCGACGGGCGCCATCGTCGTGCGCGCCCCTCAGAACACCCTCGACGCCCTCAACGCCACCCTGCGCGACCTGCTGGACGGGCGCAGCCAGGTCATGCTCGATGTCCGCCTCATCCAGCTCGCCCACACCAACCAGCGCAACACCGGCGTCCAACTGCCGCAAACGGTCACCGCCTTCAACGCCTACTCCGAAGAGCAGTCCATCCTGAACGCCAACCAGAGCCTGGTGCAGCAAATCGTCTCCTCGGGCCTCGCCGCGCCCGGCGACACCCTGGCGATTCTCGGCATCCTGCTCGCCTCGGGCCAGGTTTCCAGTTCCCTCTTCTCCAATGGCGTCGCCCTCTTTGGCGGCGGACTCACCCTCTCCGGCCTCTCGCCCGGCCCGGTAACGGCAAATATCAATCTCAACTCCTCCGACTCGCGCCAACTGGACAAGATTCAGTTGCGCCTGGGCGACGGGGAGGCGGGCTCGGTGCGCACCGGCACACGCTATCCCATCCAGACCTCGTCCTTCTCCAGCCTCTCCGGCAGCGTGCCCAATATCCCCGGCCTCACCGGCGCGGGCGCCTCCAGCTCCCTCACCTCGCTGCTCTCCTCGCTCAGCGGAAGCGTGCCCAATGTTCCCCAGGTCGAGTACCAGGACCTGGGCCTGACGCTCAAGGCCACCCCCAAGGTCTTGCGCAACGGCGATGTCGCGCTCACTCTCGATCTCAAGATCGATGCCCTCGCCGGCTCCTCCATCAACGGCAATCCGGTGCTCGACAATCGCGCCTTCTCCGGGGTGGTCACCCTCCGCCGGGGCGAGGGCGCCGTTGTCGTCAGCGATCTCGATAAGCAGCAAAGCCGCGCCATCAGCGGCGTGCCCGGAATCAGCGAGATTCCGGGATTGAACAACGCCACCGGCAACGACACGCAAAAAAGCTATGCCACGCTGCTGATCGTCATCACGCCCCACGTGATTCGCGGCACGCAGGCGGCCGGCCACTCGCCCATGATGCGCATCGAAAAAAGCGCCCCGGCGCGATAACCCGCCGCCTCGCCGCTTGCTCCACGGCACAAAAAATCCCCCTCTCCGGCGCCAACCCTTCGCTCGGGTCCGCATCGGATAGGAGGTCTGTCTTGCGTGCCCCGCCCTCGCCGCGCTCTTCTCTTTGCGGCGAGGGTGGGATAGCAGGATGCACGTACTGGAGGAACGGTCCGGCCGTCTTACTGGACCACGCCGTCCTGCTTGGCCTGGAACTCCACCACCTGCTTGATCGTCTCGTACGGAGCGTTGGCTGGAACCTGAAGGCCGTTGACGACCAGCGTGGGGGTCTGGTTGATAACCAGGTCCTGGGCCAGCTTCACTGAAGCGGTCACCGCCTCCCGGGTCTCGGGCGTTGCGGCGCAGGCGCCGATCTTCGCCGGATCGAGACCGGCCTTGGTCACCGCGCTGTTCAACGTCAAAGTGGCCCCGTCGGAGGTGGCCAGTCCATCCTGGCCGTCGAACACCGCCGCCGCAAAGGTAAAGAACACGTCGCTGCCCCCCTCCTTGGCTACGCAAACGCCATAGGCGGCCGCGCCGGCAGCCGCCGGATGCTGCGGCAGAGGATAGTTCTCGAAGACAATGTGCGCCTTGGGAAAATCCACCGCCAGCTTGTCCATATTGGCCTGCGCCTCTTTGCAGTGTGGGCACTGGAAGTCGGCGAATTCGGCAATCTCCAGGGCCTTCGACGCCGCGCCCCGGTAGGGACCCGTCGCCCGCTCCTGCACCTGGGCGCGCGCCTCGGCAAACGGATGATCGCCAAAAGGAACAATCTCGTCGCCGGCTACAATGTGCTTCCCGTCGGGAAGTGCGAAGAACTTCACCACCGCGGGCTTCTGCTTGCCGGTCTTGTCGCCCACCAGGACGATCACCTTGCTGATGCCCTCGACCGGCGTCTTCAAAACGGCCCACACCTCCCACATGCGGCTCTCGTCATAGCCCCACGTAGCCTGCAAAAAGGCGTTGACGGCCTCCTTGGTGGGCGCGGCGGCGGTGAAGTTCTCCGCTTCGGGCTTGGGAAACACGGGGGCCACGGCCGCGGGCGCCGAAGGCTCTTGCGCCGGGGCCGCGGGCGCCTGCTGCTGGGCGGCGGCCTGCATCGCAGGCAACGAAAAAGCAACCAGCGCGGCAACGCTGGCAAGACGAACGGACAGACGCATCAAGCAGTTTCTCCTTATTTTGCGGGAAGGCTCCCGCAGTCTAGCTTATACCTGAACCTTCACGGCGATGGGAAATCTGCGCCCCATGCCGAACGACTTCGAGGTCACCTTCAACACCGGCGCGGCCTGCTGGCGCTTGTACTCGGATCGCTCCACCAGGCGCACCACCTGTTGGACGAGCCCCAGCGGGAATCCGTGTTCCGCGGCGATCCGCTCCGGCGTCTCGTAGCGTTCCACATAGGCTTCCAGAATCGGGTCCAGAATCTCGTAGGGCGGCAGCGAGTCGGTATCTTTCTGGTCGGGCCGCAGCTCGGCCGAAGGCGGCTTCTCCAGAATGGCCGCGGGAATCACTTCGCCATCGCGGTTGAGCCACCGGCAAACCGCATACACCCGCGTCTTCACCAGGTCGCCGATCACCGCCAGGGCGCCCACCATATCCCCGTAGAGCGTGCAGTAGCCCACCGCCATCTCCGACTTGTTCCCGGTCGTCAGCACCAGCGCGGAAAACTTGTTCGACAGCGCCATCAGCAGGTCCCCGCGAATCCGCGACTGGATATTCTCCTCCGTCGTGTCCGGCTTCCTCCCGGCAAACAGCGGCTCCAGCGCGCGCGTGAACTCGCCAAAAAGCCCGCTGATGCCGATGACCTCGAAGCGAATGCCCAGCTTCGCCGCCAACTGCCTGCTGTCGTCGATCGAGCCCGCCGAGGAGTAGGGACTCGGCATTCCGATCCCCAGCACGTTCTCCGCGCCCAGCGCATCCTTGGCAATCGCCGCCACCAGCGCGGAGTCGATGCCGCCGCTCAGACCCACCAGAGCCTGGCGAAAACCGCACTTGCGCACGTAATCGCGCGTCCCCAGCACCAGCGCCCGGTAGGCCGCCGCGGTGTCGCCCTCGTCGGCGAACGATTCCTGCGCATCCGCGCCCGGCGCGGCAAAGGGGTCCACCAGAACCAGATCTTCCTCGAACGACGCCGCCTGGGCGATCAGCTCGCCGCGCGCATCCAGGGCCAGCGACGAGCCGTCGAAGATCAGGCTGTCGTTGCCCCCCACCTGGTTGCACAGCAGCACCGGAATCCGGTCGCGCCGCGCGATGGCCGCCAGCATCTCCCGCCGGATCGCCCGCTTCGAGTGCCAGAAAGGAGAGGAAGAGAGGTTGATATGCACGTCCGGACGCTGCCGCATCAGCTCTTCCATCGGATCGATCGTGTACAGGCGCCGCGGCCAGAAGTTCTTGTCGTTCCAGGCATCCTCGCAGATGCTGATGGCCAGCCGCACCCCGTCCAATTCAATCACCTGCTGCGGCTTCGAGGGGGCAAAGTAGCGCTGCTCGTCGAAAACGTCGTAAAACGGCAGCAGCCGCTTCTGCTGTTCCAGCAGCACCCGGCCGCCGTCCAGCAGAACCGCGGCATTCACCGCCGGCTTGCCCGTCCCGGCCTCCGCCGGCAGCGCCACGCCGGCCAGCACCGCCGTCGGCAACTCGCGCGTTGCCGCCGCCAGCTCTTCCACGGCGCTGCGGCAGCGCGCCAAAAAACTCGGTTTCTCTAGAAAATCCGCCGGTGGATAGCCGCAGATCGCCAACTCTGAAAACACGGCGAGCCGCGCGCCCAGGGCGGCCGCGCGACGGCTTGCGACAACGATTTTCTCCACGTTTCCTGCGAAATCCCCAACCGTGGGATTGATCTGGGCCAGTGCAATCTTCACACACCCAGTTTAACCCCCAAAACAGAACGGGCCGCCCCCTCCAGGGCAGCCCATGAGGCCCGCGGCCGCGCCCATCCCGCGAGTGCCGTGCCCGCGAGATTCGGTAATCCGGCACAACCCTTGGGCGCCCCCGGTCCCTCGCTGTCGGGAACCTGGGAAAGCGCGAAATCATCCAGACACGGTACCAGGGAACCTCTGATCAGGTCCGAGTTTTGAAAGGGCACGGCTTTAGCCGTGCCGTAAGTCGTCCAAAATCAACAGGGGCTTTAGCCCCTGAGGGAATACACAGAGGAGAATTGAACTTATTCAGAGGTTCCCTAGGTGCCGGTGCCCGCGCAAACCACGCCGATGGTGCGCAGAATGATCTTCAGATCCAGCCAGATGCTCCACTCCTCGATATACGTCACGTCCAGAGAAATGTAGTTGTCGAACGACGGGTCCTGGCGCGCCTGCACCTGCCACAGCCCGGTGATGCCGGGAGTCACGTCCAGGCGGCGCAGGTGGTTCAGCTTGTACTCGCGCACCTCGCTGGCCAGCGGAGGACGCGGCCCCACCACGCTCATGTCGCCGCGCAGAACATTGAAGAACTGCGGCAGCTCGTCCAGCGAATATTTGCGCAGAAAGCTGCCCAGCTTGGTGATGCGGGGATCGTTCGATATCTTGAACAGCACCCCGTCGCGCTCGTTCAGGTGCATCACGTCGGCCCGCCGCTTGTCCGCGTCGCGAACCATCGTGCGGAACTTCGTGCAGCGGAAGACGCGCCCCTTCTTCCCGATCCGCTCCGAGGAGTAGAGAACCGGGCCGCGCGAATCCAGCTTGACGGCAATCGCGATCAGCAGCATCAACGGTGAAAACACGGTCAGCGCCACGATCGAGAAGACAATGTCCAGCCCGCGCTTCAGCAGCAGGCTCACTTCCTTCACCTGTCCGCAGTACAGCGGAATCGTCGGAAACTGCCCGATGTACTCGATCGGGCTGTTCCAGGCCAGGCCGTCGTACATCTCCGGAACCACGCGCAGGTCTACGCCGTAGACTCGCGCCTGTTCCAGCACATGCTGAAAGACCCCGCGCCCGCACGGTGTGGTGAAGAAAATTTCATCCACAAATTGCTTCCGGGCCTGCTGGAAGAGCGTCTCCAGCGTCCCCACCACATCCCCTGAAACCAGCGTCACGCGGGAATCCGCGCCGTCGAAGTCGATGAAGCCTTTGAATTTGTATCCCAGATGCCGGATGCTCTCCAGATGGTGCCGCAGCGCGTGGGCCTCGGGGCCGGTGCCCACAATGAGCACGTTGCGCGTCCCCACCCCGCGCTCGAAGCGGCGGTAGATCGCCACCCGGTAGACCAGCCGCCGCAGGCTCAGGCCCAGCGTGACCAGCAGCAGCGTCAGCAGAACGATCCCCCGCGGAATGTCCTCGGCGTGAACCATGTAAAGCGTGCCCGTCAGCAGCAGCCCGGCGGTCAGGCACGCCTGCACGCTCAGCCGCTGCTCGTGCAGAAAGCTGCTCAGCCGCGTCGGCGTATACAAATGCAGCCGCCGGCTGGTTACCATCAGCACGACCGTAAATCCAAGCAGAAGCGCCAGCAGGATACCCATCGGACGGCCGTGAATCAGCGTCCCGTGCCAGAAGCCCTTGGCGCCCGCTACCGGTCCGGTATGAAACTCGTACAGCGTGGATAGCACCGCGGCGCCCAGAATCGTGATCCCATCCAGAAACATCCACAGCTTGACGGTGCCTTGCAAACTCCTCGCTGAATTTTCTTCCGCTCCTCCCGTCCATTCCCGGGAAGATAACACGGAAGCTGATACTCTTTGCCAGAATTCCGATGTTGCCATACGCGTTCCGCAGACCTCAAGCGTTCGTAAAGCCAGGGAAAAGATGGGACAGAAGTCTCACACAGAAAACAATCAAGGAAATGGGAGAAGTGTCTGGGGTGAAAACGGGCCTTTTCCTGTTTAGAAGCCCTGTCGTCATCCCAAGTTGCCCGGCTGCCGCAACTCGTCCGTCGCCTGAATCGGGCAATGGCAGCCTGGCTGCGCCGGGGTTGGCTCCCATTGTCTGTTGTCTTTCTCCGCCGCGCGGCTGCCACGGCCGAAGGCCTTGGCGCACTTAAACTCATGCGAAGTTTCGCCGCTCGCGAACGGATATAATCCGTCGAATGGATGCTGCTTTCCTGGACCCGCGCCTCGAAGCTCCTCCAGCGCGGATCAAACCGTTGAAGACAACTCAATGGTAACAAACCGCATCCCGGTGCGGCTCTCTGCGTCCGAGACTCTCCGCACAACGTCTGGGATAAACCTCGGGGATTTCAATACCAACAGCATGGCGCATCCGGCCGGACCATGGCAATTAAAATCGTGTTGTCCTTTCGTTACATTCAGGCCATTACTAATGGCCGCCATTTCATTCCGAAGGTAACACATACGCGTCGAGCGTAAGAAACTGCTGAATATGAGGGTCGGAAGACGCGAGAAACTCCTTCAGCGGACCAAAGAACTGCGCCCGGCCCTGGTGGAGAAACAGCACCCGGTCGGCAAGCCGCTCCGCAAAACGCATATCGTGGGTCACCACGATGCTGGTGAATCCAAGCTGCCGCTTGAGCCGTTGGATCAGATCCCCCAGCCGGTGCGCAATGATCGGATCCACCATCGTGGTTGGCTCGTCGTAGAGCACCACCTCCGGCTGTGCGGCCAGCGCGCGGGCCATGGCCACGGCCCGCTTGCGCCCCGTCGAAAGGCTGGCCGGGAAACCCTCCGCCACGTCCTCGGCGCCCACCAGGCCGATCAGCCGCTCCACAATCTGGCCCACTTGGTCCTCGGCCAGGCCGCCGCGCTCGCGCAAGGCAAATGCCACGTTCTCCCGCACGCTCAGCGAGTCGAAGAGCGCGCCGTTCTGGAAGACCATCGTCACCCGCTTGCGAATGGCCCTCATGCCCTCTTCGTCCAGGCTGGTGATCTCCTGGCCCTCCACGCGGATCGAGCCCGTGTCCGGCTTGAGAAAGCCCATCAGCATCCGCAGCGCCACCGACTTGCCCACGCCGCTGCGGCCCAGAATGCAGAGGGTCTGGCCGCGGTCCACCGAGAAGCTCACATCCTCCAGCACCACCCGGCCGTCAAACGAGATGCCCACGTGGCTGAAGTCAATCATCGGCGGCGCGGCGGCCGGCCCGGAGCGTTCCCGCTCGCCGGCGGCGCTCTCGCCTCGCGTCTCGTCAAACTCGGGAATCAGCGTCTCGGGCGCTTCGGAATTGGAGGCGAAATCGAACATCTCTCTGCAATCAGCTTACGCGATGCATGGCTCGCAGCCGCGCCTCCGCGCGGACAATATCCTCCGGCCTGTTGACATTCAGAAACCAGCGGGCCGCGGCCAGCCCTTGCGCATGAGCCACGTGGCCGGATTGAACCGCCGCTTCGACCGGCGCCACCGCCACCGTCTCGCCCAGCCTGCCGGCGGCGGCCTCAAACGCCGCAAAGCACCCTCCGCGCCCGGCTTCCAGTTCGCTCGACAGCCCCGGCAGCGCTTCCCGGTCCACCACCGCCGGAAAGCTCTGGGCAAAGCCATTCACCGAGGGAACCGTGATCGCCCTCCCGGTCGTTCTCGCGCACTCCAGCAGAAAAACCACCAGCGAAGCGGGCAGCAGTGGCAGATCGACGGGCAAAAAGACCGCCCGGCGCGCCTCTGTTGCGGCCAGCGCGGCGCAAATGCCGCCCAAAGGGCCCCGGTCCGGCGCAAACTCCTCGACGACCGGCGCAAACTCCGCCAGCTCCGCGCGCCCTCCGGCAATCCGCGCCCCCAGCCCCGCCTGCTGCAGCACGGCCAGCGCGTGAGCGATCAGCGGACGCCCGTCCAGCGCAACCAGAGCCTTGTCCTGGCCCATGCGGCTTGACCGCCCTCCGGCCAGGACAAAACCCGCCGCCTCCGGCCGGCTCAGCAGCCGGCCTCCTCCAGGAACCGGATCAGCGACTCGATGCCCAGTTCGTAGTTCTTCAGGTGGAACTTCTCGTTCGGAGCGTGAATGTTGTCGTCGGGCAGCCCAAAGCCCATCATCACGCTGGGAATCCCCAGATGGCGGTCGAAGTCGCCCACGATCGGAATCGAGCCGCCGGAGCGGATAAAGACCGTATCCTTGCCCCACACCTCGTGCAGCGCGCGCGTCGCCGCCTGGATGTAACGGTTGTTGACGGGAATCAGGCACGGATCGCCCGCGTGAACCAGCCGCACCTCCACATCCACGCCGGCCGGCGCAATCTTCTGCACATGCGCCTTGTACAGTTCGAAAGCCTTGGCCGGCGTCATCCCCGGAACCAGCCGCATCGACACCTTCGCCTGCGCCTTGGCGGGAATCACCGTCTTGGCGCCCGCGCCGGTAAAGCCTCCGGGAATCCCGTGCACCTCCAGCGTCGGCCGCGCCCAGGTCCGCTCCAGCACGCTGAAGCCCGCCTCGCCCACCAGTTGCTTCGAACCCACTTCCGTCTTGCGATAGTGCTCTTCGTCGAAGGGCAGGCTCTTCCACGCAGCCAGCTCCTCGGGGCTGGGCGGAATGATGTCGTCGTAGAAGCCGGGAATCAGAATGTGGCCGCTCGCGTCCTTCAATCCGGTCAGAATCTCCGCCAGGGCAAAGAACGGATTGGGCGCCGCCCCGCCGTACATGCCCGAGTGCAGGTCCGTCTTCGCCCCGCGCACCTCAAGCTCCGTATAGATCATGCCGCGCAGGCCCACGCATAGCGTCGGCAGGCCGGGCGCAAACAGCTCGGTATCCGAGACCAGCGCGAAATCCGACTTCAACTCGGGCGGCTTCGAGGCCACAAAGGCCGCGATTCCCTCGCCTCCCACCTCCTCGTCGCCTTCCAGCAGCACGCGCACATTCAAGGGCAGCTTCCCGTTCGCGGCCAGCAGCGACTCCAGCGCCTTCACATGCGCGTGAACCTGCCCCTTGTCGTCGGCTGAACCGCGTGCGTAGAGATTGCCGTCCCGCTCCGTGGGCTCGAAGGGCGGCGTCAGCCACTCGTCGATCGGGTCCACCGGCTGCACATCGTAGTGCCCGTAGCAAAGCACCGTGGGTTTGCCCGCCGCATGAAGCCAGTCGGCATAGACCAGCGGGTTGCCGACGGTCTCGATCAGCCGCGCATTCTCCATGCCGATGCGCTTCAGTTCGGCGGCCAGCGTCTCGGCGGCTTTGCGGCAATCGCCCTTGTGTTCGGGCAGCGTGGAGACCGAGGGGATGCGCAGCAGGGCCTTCAGTTCATTCAAAAATCGGGGGTGGTTCTGGCGTGCATAGGCAACAGCGGATGAAGTCATCTGATTGCTCCTCTTAACTCATTTCCAGAGTCAAAACAGAAGTATAGCCTCTACGGTGCAGGCGAGTCCGGTCCCAGGAAAGGGGACTCTTGGTCAAAGAACCAAGGGGCAAGCCTGCCCCGCGCCTGCGGCCGCTCGAGCGAAACCAGGGCTGCTCTCTCCTCACACGATGCGTTCCAGTGGACGCGACCAACCGCGAGCGGCAACCTCGCAATCTCTCCGCTGGGAACCATCGACCCTGGGGAGTGTGAGCAGGCCCTAATACCGGCTCACCGCCGGATCGACCTCCGCCGACCACGCGTCGATGCCGCCGCGCAGCGACTGCACCTGCGTGAAGCCCTGCCCGCGCAGCCACACCGTCGCGTTCATCGACCGGATGCCGTGATGGCACACCACCACCAGCCGTTCTTCCGGCTCCAGCTCCTGGTGAGCGCGGCCCGGCACCTCGCCCATGGGCATCGCCACGCTGCCCTCGATCCGCGCCGTCGCAAACTCCCACGGCTCGCGCACATCGATCAGTTTGACCTTGTTTTCGCGCCGCAGCGCCGCTACCTCGGCAGGGGAAATCTCGTAATCCAGCATGGCTCCAGTGTAGAACTTCACAGCCTGCGGACAGAACTCTGCTTCACCCCGTAGCGTGTCAGGGCGCGGCTTCTCTCCTGCCGTAGACAGCCCAAAATGTCTTGGGCTGTAAATATCCCCCGGCAGTGGAGCGCCAGACCGAAGGTCTGGGCAATAAGGAAAAGAGCAAACCAATCTTGCTCCTTGAGAGTGGGGTACCAGACCGAAGGTCTGGACAATAAGGAAAAGAGCAAACGAATTTTGCTCCTTGAGAGAGCCGGGGGCTTTAGGATGGGCGCCCCTCAAGGGGAAGCGCTCCCGTCGCCAGCAGCCCATCATTCGCGCTGTAGGTACGACGCGCTGCGACTTGGCCAGACAGCCCATCATTCGCGCCGTAGGCGCAGTGGTTGTTAGCCCCGCGCTTCAGCGTGGGGATGGCGAAACCAACCATTCAGCCGGAGTCCCGTAGGGACGGCGCTCAGGCTCCGCGCCTTCCAACCTGGTTGCCGGAAGAAGCGAAAAAAACAAACCGGGGACGACTCCCGCACATGTCAAACTCCTCCTGCCACCCCGGCAGAGCGTCGCCAGCAGCCCATCATTCGCGCTGTAGGTACGACGCGCTGCGACTTGGCCAGAGCGTCGCCAGCAGCCCATCCTCCGCGCCGCAGGCGCAGTGGTTGTTAGCCCCGCGCTTCAGCGTGGGGATGGCGAAACCAACCATTCTGCCGGAGTCCCGTAGGGACGGCGCTCAGGCCCTGCGCCAACGCAATCGACCCTTGTGATCGCTCGCGTCTCCCCAACTGCCCCCTTTTTCTGTAATCCCTTGCAACAGGACCTCCGCCGCTCAAAACGCCTGCGGGACAAGGCACGGTACTCTTAGAACAGATGCCTCCTATCCTCAACGCGCAATCCATCACCAAGCAATTCGGCGCCACGCCCCTCTTTCGCGATATCTCCTTCACCGTCGACGACGGCTGCCGCATCGGCCTCATCGGCCCCAACGGAGCCGGCAAGTCCACGCTGCTGGCCATTCTGGCCGGCCAGGTCGAGCCCGACTCGGGCGAACTGGCGGTGCGCAAGCGCGCCCGCGCCGCCTATGTGCCCCAGGACTCCCGTTTCGCCGCCGGCCTCGCCATCCGCCAGGTGCTGGAGAAGGCTCTGGCCGCCGCCCACGTCAACGAGTCCGAACGCGAGGGCCGTCTGCGCGAGCTAACCGGCCGCGCCGGCTTTGCCGACCTCGACGCCGAGGCGGCCTCGCTCTCCGGCGGATGGCGCAAGCGGCTGGCCATCACCGAAGCCATGGTCGTCGAGCCCGAGGTGATGCTCCTCGACGAGCCCACCAACCACCTCGATCTGGCCGGCATCGAGTGGCTTGAAGAACTGCTGCGCAACTCCTCCTTCGCCGCCGTCACCGTCAGCCACGACCGCTACTTCCTCGAATCCACCTCCAGCGAGATCATCGAGCTCAATCGCGTCTTTGCCGACGGCCTCTTGCGCGTCAAGGGCAACTTCAGCCATTTTCTCGAAGAGAAGCAGGCCTATCTCGAAACCCAGAGCCGCCAGCAGGAGAGCCTGCGCAACCAGGTGAAGACCGAAATCGAGTGGCTGCGCCGCGGTCCCAAGGCCCGCACCACCAAATCCAAGGCGCGCATCGACTCCGCCAACCAGATGATCGGCCAACTGGCCGCCATGGACTCTCGCACCACGGTCAACTCCGCCGGCATCGACTTCGAGGCCAGCCAGCGCAAAACCAAACGCCTGGTCGAGTTCACCGATGTTGCCTGCGACGTGCCCGGCGGCGACACCGCCGGGGAATCCGGCCCGGAAAGTGAAAACCGCGCCCGGCGCCTCTTCACCGGGCTCAACTTCGTCCTTGCCGCGGGCATGAAAGTGGGCCTGGTGGGGCCGAACGGCAGCGGCAAAACCACCCTGCTGCGCCTCTTGCGCGGAGAAATCGAACCCGCCGCGGGCGCCATCCGCCGCGCCGACGCGCTGCGCATGGTCTACTTCAGCCAGATGCGCGAGCTGGACGACAGCCTCACCCTGCGCCGCGCCCTGGCGCCCGAAGGCGACTCGGTCGTCCATCAGGGCCGCGTGGTCCATGTGGCCAGTTGGGCCGCCCGCTTCCTCTTTACCGGCGAGCAGCTCAATCAGCCCGTCCGCAACCTCAGCGGCGGCGAAAGAGCGCGCGTGCTCATCGCCAAGCTGATGCTGGAGCCGGCCGACGTTCTGCTGCTCGACGAGCCGACCAACGATCTCGACATTCCCACTCTCGAAATCCTGGAAGAAAACCTCCTCGACTTTCCCGGCGCTCTGGTCCTGGTCACGCACGACCGCTACCTGCTCAACCGCGTGGCCTCCACCGTCCTCGGCCTCGACGGCCGCGGCCACACCGGCCGCTTCGCCGACTACGCGCAGTGGGAAGACTGGATCGCGGAACAGGACGGCCCGGAGCAGGACAAAGCTGGGCGAAGGTCGGACGGTTCAAGCTCCACCCAGCGAACCGGAGCCGAGACGGCAGCCACTTCGGCCGCCAGAAAAAAGCTCTCCTACCTCGAAGCCCGCGAGTTCGCCGCCATCGAGCAGCGCGTCGAGCTCTCCGACGCCCGCCTGGCCGCCGCCCGCGATCGCGTCGAGGACCCCGGCATTGCCACCGACGCGGCCGCCCTCCAGCAGGCCCTCCAGGAACTGGACGACGCCCAGCACGAGAACGACGCCCTCTACGCCCGCTGGGCCGAGCTGACCGACAAGGCCGGTTAAGGCGGTTGAACCCTTCGATTTTCGGCCTTTTCTCCTCCGATTTCTCCCTTGATAACGATATCCGCTATAATTCGCTCCGCGAAAGGAATGGGCTTTCACAATGCGAATCAAACAACTTGCCACTCTTGTTCTACTCGCTGCCTTGGGCTCCGCGGGTTGGGCGCAAGCCGCTCCGGAACCGGTCAACCCTCATGCAACTCCCGAGGCGCGCGCCTTGCTCGCCTTCCTCTACTCCATCTCCGGCAAGGCCACCATCACCGGCCAGCACAATTATCCCAACGTCGGTTCGCGCTGGACCGACATGGCCTACGACCTCACCGGCAAATATCCCGGCCTCTGGGGCGGCGACTTCGGCTTCTCCGCCGGCGATGACAAGGATTCCATCCTCTCCCGGCCGGCCATGATCGAAGAGGCCAAGCGCCAGTACCGCAACGGCGCGGTCGTCGCCCTCACCTGGCATGAGGTCAAGCCCACCGAAGACGAGCCCGTCACCTTTCGCGACAGCGTGCAAGGCAAACTGACCGATTACGAGTGGCAGGAGCTGCTCACGCCCGGCACTCCCCTCTATAACCGCTGGTGCGCCCAGGTGGATGTGATCGCCGGCTACCTGGCGCAACTGCGCGACGCTCATGTGCCGGTCCTCTTCCGCCCCTATCACGAGATGGGCGGAAACTGGTTCTGGTGGGGCGGGCGGCCCGGCAAGAACGGCTCGGCCGCGCTCTATCGCCAGATCTACGACCGCTTCGTCAACGTACATCACCTCGACAATCTGGTCTGGGTCTGGAACGGCAACGATCCCGGCAGCAAGGGCGAAGCCTTTGCCGACTACTATCCGGGCGCGGCCTACGCCGACGTGGTCAGCATCGATGTCTACGGCGAGTTCAAGCAGAAGTACTACGACGACGCGTTGGCCCTGGCCGCCGGCAAGCCCATCGCTCTGGCCGAGGTAGGCGAACTGCCCAGCCCCGAGGTGCTCGCGCAGCAGCCGCGCTGGACCTACTTCATGTCCTGGAGCGAGTTCATCCAGGTGGGCAACGATCTTGACAAGGCCATCGCCGCCTACCATGGCCCGCGCTCGCTCAACCGCGACGATCCGCGCCTGGCCGGCCCCATGGCCGCCATCCGCAAGGCCACCGCCGCGGCCGCGGTTGAACCGGTAACTTCCGCTGCCTCCGCCGAGGCCAAGGCCCTGCTGGCCGCCCTCAAGGCCGCTCCCCAGCGCGCCCTGCTCAGCGGCCAGGAAAACGATCCCGCTGCCCCCTCTGCGGCCACCGCCGCGGTGGTCGAGGCCACCGGCAGGCAGCCCGCGATCTATGCCTCGGAGTTGAGCGGCGCGGAGGCCAACAAGGCCGTCGTCAAGCAGGCTATCGCCGCCCATGCCGGCCACGCCCTGGTCAGCCTCGCCTGGCGTCCCGCCCGGCCCACCGACGGCGCGGCGGCCAGCGCGCACGGCCTGCTCTCCGACTTCGAGTGGAACGAGTTGCTCACGCCCGGCAGCGCCCTCAACAAGCGCTGGTGCGACCAGGTGGACGAGACGGCCGCAACCCTGAAGGAACTGGACAAGGCCGGCGTCGCGGTCCTCTGGAATCCCTATCCCGAGTCCAACGGCAAGGATTTCTGGTGGGGCGGCCGCAAGGGCGTTCACGGTTCCAGCGAACTCTATCGCCAGCTCTTCGATCGCCTGGTCAACCACCACGGACTGCACAACCTGGTCTGGACATGGGAAGCCGCCGCGCCCAGATTCCGCCAGGACGGCGATCCGGAATTGCCCACCGACTTCTTCCCTGGCCTGCTCTATGCGGATGTGCTGGAAATCCGCCTGAGCCGGCTCGATCCGCGCTTCCCGGCCAGCCGTTTCCTTGAGCAGACCGCCGCGGGCAAGCCCCTCGGCGTCGAACTCGCCGGCGAGCTTCCGCCGCCCGAGGCGCTGGCCAATCGCTCCGGCTTTGCCTGGTTCCTGGCCGCCCCGCCAACCCCGGCTGACTCCGCCGTCCGCGCCGAGGCCCTGCGCAAGCTCTACGCCGATCCGCACATCGCCTCGCTCGCTCCGGCGCAATAGGCGCTCGAAGTGCTTCCGGCAAAGTCAAGCCGGAACCGGCGTTTGTGCATGGTAGAAAGTAAGTTGCGGCAGTTTCGCTCCTCTCCGGCCGCGTGGCCGGCGAGGAGCGGCCGCATCGCCTGCATCGAAAGACGCCATGGAAAACGCAGTCAAGGTCCTCATTGTCGAAGACGAGCCCCACGCGCTGATGGGACTCGCGGAACTGATCTCCGCCTGGGGATATCGCGCCGAAACCGCGCGCGACGGCATCGAAGGCTGGGAAAAGGCGCTGGCCTGGGACCCGGCCATCGTCGTCACCGACCTCAAAATGCCGCGCCTCGACGGCATCGGCCTGCTCACCAGGCTCTCCGAAGAGGGGCGCAACCCCAACCTAGCCGTCGTCGTCCTCACCGCCATGGGTTCCATCCAACTGGCCGTCGACGCCATGAAGCTGGGCGCCTACGACTTCCTCCAGAAGCCGGTGGACGCCACCCGGCTGAAAACCATCCTGGCCAACGCCACCCGCCAGCGCGACACTGAAATCGAACTCGAAGTCGCCCGCCGGCGCCTGCGCGAAACCGGCGTCCTCGGCGCCATGGTGGGCAGTTCCAAACCCATGCGCGAAATCTTCGGCCTGATCGAACAGATCGCGCCCTCCAACGTCTCCGTGCTCATCACCGGCGAAAGCGGCACCGGCAAGGAACTCGTGGCGCGCACCCTGCACGACCTCAGCCCGCGCAAGTCCCGTCCCTTTGTCGCCGTCAACTGCGCCGCGATCCCCGAAACCCTCATCGAGAGCGAGCTCTTCGGCCACGAGAAAGGCGCCTTTACCGGCGCGGTCGAGCGAAGAGCTGGTTGCTTCGAACTGGCCCAGGGCGGAACCCTGCTCCTCGACGAACTGGGCGAGATGCCCTCCGCCACCCAGGCAAAACTGCTCCGCGTCCTCGAAGAACGCAAGTTCCGCCGCCTGGGCGCGCGCGCCGAGCAGGAGGTGGACGTGCGCGTCCTGGCCGCCACCAACCGCGATCCCGGCGAGGCCGTGGCCCAGGGCCACCTGCGCGCCGACCTCTTCTACCGCCTCAATGTCTTCAACATCCACATGCCGCCCCTCCGCGAGCACCTCGAGGACCTGCCCGCCATGGCCGAAGCCATGCTCGGCGAGATGAACCAGAAACACGGGCGCAAGGTCTCCGGCGTCGCCGCCTCCATGCTCGACCGGATGATCTCCTATGACTGGCCCGGCAACGCCCGCGAACTGCGCAACGCCATCGAGCGGGCCGTCATCCTCTGCCCCGATGGCGCGCCCCTCGATGTCGGCCATCTGCCTCCCGGCTTTGCCAGGGCGCAGGCCGCGCCCGCCCAGGCCCTGGATGCCGGCGTGGTCTCCGTCCGCGTGGGCGCCACCGTCGACGAGGCCGAGCGGCTGCTCATTCTCCGCACCCTCGAAGCCACCGGGCAAAACAAGACCCGCGCCGCTGAAATTCTCGCCATCAGCCTGAAAACCCTCCACAACAAGCTCAAGGAGTATAGCCAGGCCCGCGAGGAACACCGCGCCTGATCCCCATGCGCCTCAAAACCAAACTCGTGCTGGCCATCACCGCCCTGGTCTTTCTCATCGCCGGGCTGCTCTCGCTGGTCTATGTCAGCCAGTTGCTCCACGCCGCCGTCCAGCAGTCCTACGAAACCAACCGCATGGTGGCCAATCAGGTGCGGTTTGCCCTGCAACTGGCCCTTGAAACCGGCCTCAAGGACCGCCAGGTCGATCCCAACAACCCCGCCCAGTTGCGCGAGCTAACCGCCGAGGCGGTGCGCGAAAGCGCGGCGCTGCAGGCGGTGGTCGATTCTATCAACCGCTACTCCTTCACCGTCTACGACATCAACATCGGCGACAGCCGCTTCACCACCCTGCTCAGCACCAATCCTGAAAACGAAGACAAGCCGCTGCCCGTCCGACCCAACTATAACCAGCTCCTTGCCGCCAATCCCGTCCAGTTGATGGCCGAGGTCTTCGGCCCGCCCAGGGTCTTTGACGTGGTGGTTCCGCTGGAGCGCAACGGCGAGCCCTTTGCCACCGTGCACGTGGGCGTGCGCACCACCTTCCTGCGCGCCCTCTACGCGCCCTGGCTGGCCGAGGCCCTCACCCTCACCGGCTTTGCCCTGGCCGCCGCGCTGGTGGCCGCCTTCCTGCTCAGCAATCTCGCCCTCCGCCCCATGGAGGAGATCAGCCTGCAGCTCGACTACTGGACCTCGGCCGGAGAAGAGTCCGGCAGAGAGGATGAGGCGCACCGCCAGGACATGGCGGCCCGCGTCTCCAACAAAATCGAGATCATCGGACAGCGCATGAGAAACGTCGAAGAGGTCTTCTCCGCTCTCAAGGAAAACCTCGACCAGTTCCTCGGCAACCTGCAGGACGGCATCCTCCTCTTCACCGGCGATGGACGCGCCGTCCTCGTCTCCCAGGCCGCCCGCCGCTTTCTGCCCGTCGAGAAAGACTCCATCCTCGGCCTTCATGCCAGCGAAATCTTCAACCGCTCCACCGTCCTCGGCCAAACCCTCGGCGAAGCCTTCGACGCCGGCGTCACCCTCGTCCAGGAAGAGATCCTCACTGAAACCGGGCGCCGCATCCAGGCCTCCCTGGACTTCATCCACGACGACCGCACGCGCCAGGGCCTGGGCGCGCTGGTCACGCTCCACGATCTGGAATCGGTCGAGGAAATCGAGAGCGAACTCGAGCTCTCGCGCCGCATGGCGGCCATCGGCCGACTCACCTCCGGCGTCGGCCACGAGGTCAAGAACCCCATCAACGCCATCGTCGTCCACCTCGAGCTGCTCAAGACCAAGCTCGGCGGCGCCGGCGCCCCCGGCCTGCGCCATCTCGAGGTGATCGACGCCGAAATTCACCGCCTCGACCGCGTCGTGCAAACGCTGGTGGACTTCACCCGCCCGGTCGAGCTGCAACTGCGCGAACAGGACCTGCGCGAGGTGGTCGGCGACATCCTCGCCCTCTCCGCGGCCGAACTCTCCACCCGCAATGTCGCCCTGGTCAGCCAGTTGCCGCACAACCCCATGATGGCCAACGTCGATGCCGATCTCATCAAGCAGGCCATCCTCAACGTCGTCCAGAACGGCGCCCAGGCCATGCCCGCCGGTGGCAAGCTCGATGTCGTCCTCGAAGAGGACAGAAAGTCCGCCCTCTTGCGCATCGCCGATCAGGGGCCCGGCATCCCCGACGAGATTCGCGAGAAAATCTTCGACCTCTATTTCACCACCAAAACCGGGGGCAGCGGCATCGGGCTGGCCATGACCTACCGAATTCTCCAGTTGCACCATGGGAGCGTGGAAGTACAATCGAATCCAGGCCGTGGCACGGAGTTCCGGCTGAGAATTCCACTCGCCGCCACGGATTGGGGACGCCGGCATCTGCCGCCGGCGAGCGTTCAAAGCGAGAAAGGAATTGCGGGATGAAGTTGCCTGCCAGGATTGCCGCGTCGCTGTTGCCGTTCCTGCTGGCAGGGTGTATTCACAAGACCAATTCGTCGCCGGCTCAGCCCCTCGCGCCGCCCCTCAATCCTCCGCCCAAGCCGACCACCTCGTCGGTCGAGCTGCCGCCCTCCGCCGCCACCATCCCCAACCCGCCGCCCGCGCCCGAGGCCAACGCCAGCACCCCTCCGCCGGAGACGCCCAAGCCCCCCGTCAAGCATAAAAAGCCGGTCAGCAAAACCACCCAGCAGGCCTCCAACGGAAGCCCCGGCGTCAGCGCCATCGGCCAGCTTTCCTCCGGCGACCCCTCCGACCTGCGCCGCCAGACCGAGAGCTCCATCGCCGCCACCGAGCGCGGCCTCAACGGCATCGGCCGCTCGCTCAGCTACGCGGAGCAGAAGACCGCCGCGCAGATCAGGGAATATCTCAAGCAGGCCCGCGCCGCGCTCGTCTCCGGCGACGTGGACGGCGCCCACACCCTGGCCGCCAAAGCCAAAGTCCTGCTCGGCGAACTCAGCAGGTGATGTGTAGGAACTGAGGGACTAGGGACTGGGAAGTCCAGGGGCACGCGCGCAACGGCAAGCGCAGACTGCGGATCGCAGTGAGTTGAACGTGTGCAGCAGTGAGTTGAACGTGTGCAGCGGATCGTATCGTCCACGTGCGGGAAGCGCAGTTTCTCGCCAGGCTTTGTACGCCGATCTCAGTCCCTCAGTCCCCTACCGCTCCCCCCAGCTCAGCTTGCTGCGCAGCGCCTCAAAGAAGCCGCTCTCGCTCAGCCGGACCAGGTTGACCGTGTGGCTGGAGCGCTGGCAGCGCACCTCGTCGCCCAGATGCAGCTCGACGGCCTTCTGCCCGTCCACGGTGAGCAGCGCCTGGTTGGGCACCGCCTCCACGCGCACCGTCAGCAACGCGTCGCCGCGCACCACAATGGGCCGCAGCGTGAGCAGGTGCGGGCACACCGGCGTCACCACCAGCGCATCCACGTCCGGGGTCAGGATGGGCCCGTTGGCGGCCAGCGTATAGGCCGTCGAGCCCGTGGGAGTGGAAACAATGACGCCGTCGGCGCGGAAGCGGGCCACCATCTTGCCGTCCAGCTCCACGGCAAAATCTCCCATGCGGGCGATGTCGCCCTTTGACACCACCACTTCGTTCAGCGCCTCGTAACTGCCCTGCGGCTCTCCCCCGCGCCAGACGGTGGCGTGCAGCATGGCGCGGGCATCCAGGGTGTGGCAATCGCTGCACCAGCCCTCCAGCGTCGAATAGAGGTCGCCCAGGCGAACCTCGGTCAAAAAACCGAGAAATCCCAGATTCACGCTGAGAATGGGCGTACCGGTCGAGGCAAAGATCCGCGCCACCGACAACAGCGTGCCGTCCCCGCCCAGTACGATCACCAGTCCCGGCGCCCACGAGGGCATCTCGGCCCGCTCCATCGCCGGAGCGGCCGTGGTGAACTGGCCGCCCTCCCGGTCCACCAGTGGATCGAAGTCGTGCTGGCGCAGCCAGCCGATCAGCTCCGGCAGCAACCGGGCCAGCTCTTCCTTCTGCGGCTTGCAGACAATCGCAACGCGTACCATGCGGTCCCAGTGTACCGGATCGGGCTCGGAGCAAGGCCCGAATGCAAAAGGCGACGGGTGGCCCCGGTCCCTCGCAGTTGGGGACCGGGGAAAGTTGGCGGGTGGCCCCGGTCCCTCGCAGTTGGGGACCGGGGAGAGATGGATGCCGATAAAATTCGCGTCTACACAATTTCCGAAACCGCTCTGAACCCGTCGCCGATCTCGTGTTTTGAAAGGGCACGACTTTAGTCGTGCCGCAAACGGCCTGAAATGAGCAGGGCTTTAGCCCCTGAGGGAAGGTTCCATGGTGGGCGGGTGGCGGGTGCCCCGGGCCTTATGGATGTTAACTTACCACTACTTGGGGTGCCCCGGGTCTCGTCTTTGAGACCCGGGATAGTACGAACCTCAACCCATCCTCCTTCAACCACAATTGGCGGGTGGCCCCGGTCCCTCGCAGTTGGGGACCGGGGAGAGAGGAATGCTTCAGCCAGAAAATGATTACTCCCGACAAACGCCGCACGGTCAGGAATTCGGCTCTGCCTGGCTTACCGCTAATCCAGCCCCACCCGCCGCGCATACAGCAGAAACTCCTTGTTCCCCTCCATGCCGGTGATCGGCGACGGAATGGTCTCCACCACCTCCCAGCCCAGCGAGCGCACGCAATCGGCCACGCGATCGATGGCGAACTGGTGCGCCTCGGGGTCGCGGACGATGCCGCCCTTGCCGATCTTCCCGCGCCCGGCCTCGAACTGCGGCTTCACCAGGATCACCGCTTCCCTGAGCCCCGGAGCCGCGGCCAGCACCGGGCCCAGCAGCAGCGTGGCCGAGATGAACGAAACATCCATCGCCAGCAGGGTGAAGTCGGCGCTGCCCTGCTCCGGAGCCAGCGCGCGCGGCGCAAGAAAACGCGCGTTGGTGCGCTCCACCAGCCGCACGCGCTCGTCGTTGCGCAGCTTCATGGCGATCTGGCCGAATCCGGTATCGACGGCGGTCACATGCGCCGCGCCATGCTGCAGCAGGCAGTCGGTGAACCCTCCCGTCGAGGCGCCCACATCCAGGCAGGCTCTGCCCGCGACCGCGATCTTCCAGTGCTCCAGCGCACCCGCCAGCTTGAGCCCGCCGCGGCTCACGTAAGGCGGGTCGTCGCCCAGCAGGCGGATCGCCGCGTCCTCGCGAACCGTCGCGCCCGGCTTGTCGATCTTCTGTTCGTTCACCAGCACCCGGCCGGCAAGAATCATCGCGCGCGCCCGTTCCCGGCTGGGAACCAGCGCCCGCTCCACCAGCAGAAGATCCACGCGCATTTTCGCCGTAGCCGCCATCGTCGATGCGCGCTCCCCTGTTTCAATGTACGGCATGGCGGGCCGCGCGGAAAAACGCCCTCACCCCATCTTGCCGCGAGCGGCCGTCTGCGCCTGCGTCGCCTTCATCTTCGGAATGCCCTGCCGATGGCAATCCGTGCACTTGACCCAGTGGATATTGTGCGCGCTGGCCGCGCTCGCAAAGGTCGTGTCCATCTTCTCCACGTCGATGCCGCAATGAGACATCTGCGGATGGCAGGTCTTGCACGACGCCGTCGCGTTCTGGTTATGCCCGTTGTGGCAGGAGATGCAGCTGATGCCCTCGTGCACGCCCATCGGCGTGCGGTCGTCGCCCGAGCCCGCCTGCCGATCCCAACGCTTCGCCGCCGCCACCGTGCCCGTATCCGGATGCCGCGGCGCGTGGCACTGGTAGCAAATCCCCTGCCGCGGGTCCTGGCTCATCGTCACCGCGCGCGCGCCATCGTAGAGCTGCGGAATCGGAAGCGATCGCGCGGCAAAGTGCATCCTCTCCCGGCGATCGAAGAAGCCCAGCGAATCGCGCACCGCCGCGCCCGTCGCCGCAATGCGGCTGGCCGGCTTTGTCTCCGGCGCGCCCTGCCGGTGAACCCAGTGGCAGGCCTGGCAAGGAATCGCCGGCTGATCGGCAAGCTCCGGCCGGATCAAATGCCAGGGACCCTGCGCGTTCTGCGGCTGCACCAGCTCGCGAATCGATCCGTCGAAGTGCATCCCGTGGCAGCGCAGGCAATCTTCCATCAGCCGCTGCTTGCCGTTCTGCGCCGGGGTGGTAAAGATTTGGCTGTAGGTGGCGCTGTGCGGCCCCGCATGCCACGACGCATACTCCTGCCGGTGGCACTTCTGGCAGTTGGGAACCATCTCCAGCACATCCACGTCGCGCAGCCGGATAGCCTCCGGCAATCTGCCGAAGAGATGCACCCGGATGTGGCGCAGCTTGGTCGCCAGGCTCGCCTCGTGGCACTCCATGCAGCCCACGTCGCGGTGCGCCGAGCCATGCGCCACGCTCACGTACTCGCCCATCTCGTGGCAGTTTGCGCAGCCCTGGCCGTGCTGCGAGGTGTAGTAGGCCGATGCGCCATACGTGCCGCCCACCGCGACTAGCGTCGCAAAAACAAGGGCCATCCCACTGAACTTCAAAATTCGCTTCATGACCGGAATCCCGTGCCCTTCCAGTTCCGCACCAGCGCCTCGGAGGCCATATAGGCGACGGCCATGATCGTCAGCGCCGGATTGAAGCCTCCATTGGTCACATGCACGCTCGAATCGATCACGAAGACATTGTCCACGTCGTGCATCTGGCAGTTCCGGTTCACCACCGAGCTCTTGGGATCGTTGCCCATCCGGCAGGTCCCGGCCTGGTGCTGCCCGGCCGAGACGGACTCCGGCTTGCCCGCCATCAACGAGGTGTGGATCGCTCCCGCCTCTTTGAGCCAGGCCTCCGCCCGCTTGGCTTGCACCTCGCCGATCTCGAAGGTGTGCGGATGCACGTTGCCCTCAAAGCGCACCACCGGCAGCCCCCATTTGTCCTTCACCGTCGGGTCCAGCGTCACCCGGCCCGCGGCCGTGGGAATCTGCTGCGTCGGTCCCATGATGACAATCGACCGCTTGTGCCACGCGCGCATCGCCCGCTTGTGCCCCAGTCCCCAGCGCGGCGTATTCTCCGGTAGCCGGTCGACCATGTGAATCGGCAGCCGGATAAACTCGTTGGCCAGCATTCCTCCGCCGCACAGCCCCGGCGTGCCGTGGTTATAGTCGCTGACGGCGATGGTCGCGCCCGGCCCGATGTCGTCGTAGGTCTCAAAGTCGAAGTAGCCGATCGCCCCCGTATAGTGGTGGCCTTGCAGATTGCGTCCCACCTGGTCGTAGCGATTCCCCAATCCATCCGGGAACAGCTTGCTTTTGGAGTTCAGCAGCAGCCGCGCCGACTCGGTGGCGCAGCCTGAAACCACGACCATGTCGGAGAGCTGCTCCTGCAAGTGCCCCCTGGCGTCGAAGTAAGCCACGCCGCGCGCCCGTCCCCGCTCGTCGGTCAAGATCTCCTTCACCATGCACTCGGTGCGCAGCTCGCAGTTGCCGGTGTTCAGCGCAATGGGAATCACCGTGTTCTGCGAACCGTTCTTCGCGTCCACCTCGCAGGCAAACCCGCAACACCACCGGCAGCGCATGCACGGGCCGCGCCCGTTGTAGGGCACGCTGTTGCGCGCCATGGGAATATGAAACGGATGCAATCCCAGCCGTTTCGCGGCCGGCTCGAGAATTTCAAACTCGCGTCCCGGCGGCAAGGGCGGCATGGGCAGCGGATGCTTGCGCGGGCCGTGGAACGGCGTGCCCGAGTAGTCGCCCGAGATGCCGATCTCGTACTCGGCCTGCTCGTAGAACGGCTCCAGATCGTCGTAGGAGATCGGCCAGTCCTCCAGCGAACTCCCCGCCGGCGCGCCATACGTCGAACGCATTCTGAAGTCCTGGGGCAGATAGCGCCACGCCTGCGCTCCGTAGCTCAGCGTCCCGCCGCCCACGCACGCGGCGTCGTTCTGGTAGGCGCCCTCGCTGGCCAGAATCAGGTGCGGCGCGCCCTTCGCATCCACCCAGACCCGCGGATTGCCCTCGTCCTCCGGCCCGAACGCATTGCCCAGCACGGTCGTGCGCTGGTTGCGCAGGTCGTCCTTGCGGCAGTCGTTCGCCGTGTACCACTTGCCCCGCTCCAGCAGCGCCACGCTCAGCCCCGCGACCGCCAGCTCCTTGGCCACAATGCCCCCCGCCGCGCCCGCGCCCACCACCACCGCGTTCACTCGCTTCATTGGGCCGATCCCTTTCTCAGGTCGTATTGCGAGCGGCCCAGCAGCGGCGGATCGGGCAGGCCCAGCATCCGCCAGCTCGCTTCGTCGCGATTGCCGCCGTGGCGCGGCGTGCCATAGTAGCCCTCCAGGGTATGGCTGCGCACCAGCTCGAAAAACCCCTGCGCCTCGCGCTCGATGGCCTTCACCGCCTCCAACTGCTGCGCCCCGCTCAGCGCCGCCACTTCCCGCCCGTAGCGCTTTTTGCTCATCGCATCCGCCTGTTCCAGCCCCGCCCGGTACGCATCCCGGTGCCGCCGGTAGTGGCGTGCCAGTTGGCGGTCGATGTAGGTCAGTACGCCGGCCTCGGAGGCGCTGGGAAAATCGTCCGCGGGAACGATCTGGTCGCAGATCGCCGCCAGCGTCCGCATCTGGTCTTCGCTCAGGCCGCTCTCCCGCGCGCGCGTTTTGCAGCCAATGGCCAGCGCTGCGCTTCCCAGCGCGCCGGCCGCCACAAACTGCCGCCGCGTCAGCAGCGCGGTCTTGTTCTTCGTCTTCATCGGCAACCGCCTCGCCATGAACTCCGCCCCGCACAAGACTCATTCACAACATCTTCCGGCATTTCCAACCCGCAACTCATCCGAACCATGCTTGGCGTGCGGACCCCGCCGGGTCTGTGCCCTAAATCACGTTTGAACTCCCGGCGGGGATTTGCCTGAAAACTCCGACCCTTTTGAGCAAGATGAGGAGCTTTTGGGCAAGAACTCGACTTTGTAGGCAAGAGCAGAATTTCGCGCGAATCTGCCCATTTCCCGCACGAGTGCCGCGTCCGCCACACAGAGGTTCGCTTATGTTTTGAAAGGGCGCGACTTCAGCCGGGTGGCCCGGGTCTTATGGATGTTAACTTACCACTACTTGGGGTGCCCCGGGTCTCGTCTTTGAGACCCGGGATAGTACGAACCTCAACCCATCCTCCTTCAACCACAATCGGACACCCGCAACAAATCCTCCTGCTCCCGCTTCCACCCTGTCCAGAACGACTCAATCTCTACCGCACCCTCGCATCCCGTTGCATAGTGCCGACAGCTCGACCATTTCCAATCCTCGAGTTGTGCAACCAGTTTTCGCACAACCGGGTTGCGATGCATATAGGCGAGCTTCTCGCCCACCTTCTCCTTGGACCAGATATTGAAATCGTAGTATCGCGCCTGCCAGAAAGGCCGCTCCCGTTGCCGCACTGCAACCGATAGCTTAAGCGCCTGAATCGCCCGCGCCAAACTCCCGGTCCCCGGCTCATTCACCAGCAGATGCACATGCTCCGGCATCACCACATATCCAAGAATCGCCCAGCGATACCGCCGCCGAATTCGTTCCAGCGCGCACTCGAACAGGTCGCGGCCAGCCCCTGAGCCAAGATGCGATTTGCGCCGGTAACAACTGAAGGTGATGAAATGCAGTTGCCCCGTCTGCTGGTAATGATGGAGTTCGCTGGGCATTTGGGATTAGCATACGCCGGAAACGGCGGGTGGCCCCGGTCCCTCGCAGTTGGGGACCGGGGACAGCACGAAAGCCTACCAGCCACGCCACTAGGCCTCTGACCGTGTGAATATCGATCAGCCCCGTGCCCCACCCATTCGCTTTTTCTGGCGAATGGGTGGGAAAGCACAAACCTCAAGGAACGAAATCAAACGGTCAGGACCGAGGGATCGGGGTTGACTACAAGGTAGCTGCCGGTCAACCGCGCGGAGCAGAGTCAGGAACAGAAAACGTCCGCGATGGAGACGTTCGCGGACCTATTCGTCCTCGCTGAACGCATCGGCGGAAATATCCATCCGTCCGGCATCGTTCTCCCTGGAGGGATAGTCTTTGCAACTCAAGCCCTGGAACAACGCGGTACGGCAGCACGCCGCGCGGACGCATGTCAATGCTCCAGCACGATCTCAATATGCCGGTGGATTGTATGCGGCTGCGCAACGCCACATTTGGTCAGCGCTGCGTCATCGCACTCGCGATAACTCGTCACCACGGGGTTGTCCATCGTTGCGGAGAGAATTCTGCCGTCCGCCGTGCTGACAAGGATGGTGACGTCAAAAGTCTCCTTGCCCGCTCCCGCCCCGTACTTTCCCTCTTTTGTCTTTGTTACTTCAACCCAGTTGTTCGCCGTGTCCACCACCGGGACCTGCATCCAATCCGCCGGAAACTGCATATTGGGATGCGTTGGCGGCACATGGTGAACCACAACCACGGCCGTCTGCTTCGCCTGATCGATCGACTGAAGATTCAGGTCGAAGTCGATGGCGCTCTTTCCGATGAGCACCCGCGTGCCGTCTGCCCAAGAGGAGGGCTGCGGGTTGGGCACCAGAAAGTGATCTCCGGGGTGCTGAAAGATTCCGATTTTATTCATCAGCCACAGGTCTACGTAGAAGGTCATCAGATCTGTAATCGGCCCGATCGTCTTCGGGTCCACCTTGGTCAGATCGGGCATGGAAGGCATCCAGTTGGGGTCGAGCGATAGAGGCTGGCGAAACTGCACCATCGCCGGCGTCAGCGTGTAGGGCTGGCCATTGGAGGTCATGCCGGTCCAGCGAAACTCCTCGATGCTGCTGCCATGGTCCGTCTTTTTCACCATGGCCGTGGCGTCGGCCGTGTAATGCCAGTCATCATTGGTTGCGGTCATGTGGTAGGTGAGCGTCTCTCCGTCGCGATAGTGGCGTGTGAGAGGCCCGCCGCCTGGCGCGGGCATTTGTGCGCAGACGAGCGTGGAGGCAAGAAGAATTGCGAGCGCGGTAAACGCGTTTTTCATTGTGCTTTCCTCTGGATTCCTTCGGTGAAGAACTGCATTTGTTGGTGAACCACTTGGTAGGTTTGCTGAAAAGGCGGACCCTCGACGGCCCACAAAGCCGTCAAACCCAGTTGCATAGTCTTGAAGCTTAGGATGAGTTGAGAAAGATCGATGCCGGGCCGGAGCAGCCCGCGCTCTTCAAGCGCGGCAAAAAGCGACTGAAGCGGCGGATCGACGTACTTCTGCATCTCCACCATGTACGGAAGAAAGCGCGCGGTATCCAGGAACATCTGGGCCAGAAACACACGCACCAACGCGTGATACGGCTCCTTCAGCCGGAAGTGCAGAAGAATGTAATCGCTAAGTGCGCGATGCACCTGCCGCTTTCCCGGCCTGAAGCGGGCGATCTTGGGCGCCATGCGCGCCTCCAGATCGGCCATGAACGCCACCACGATGTCCTCTTTTGTAGCAAAGTAGTTGTAAATGGTCCCCTTGCCGACATCGGCAGCCGCCGCAATCTCGTCGATCGTTACGGCGTCGAGGCCGCGCCGCGAGAAGAGGTCGATCGCCGTGAACAATATCTGAGACCGGACGGCAATCTTCTTCCGCTCGCGTCGAGAATCGACTGTGGTCATAAATGACTACAGTCATAATATGGCTGCTATCGAATGTCAAGAAGAATTCGTTGTGTAAATATCCCCGGCGGAGCCGCGGGCTTTTGGGATGGGTGGCCCCTCCAAGGAGCCGGTGTAGAAGCGCTCCCGTCGCCAGCAGCCCGTCCTCCGCGCCGTAGGTACGATGCGCTGCGACTTGGCCAGAGCGTCGCCAGCAGCCCGTCGCCCGCGCCGTAGGCGCGGTGGTTGTTAGCCCCGCGCTTCAGCGTGGGGATGGCGAAACCAACCATTTAGCCCGAGTCCCGTAGGGACGGCGCTCAGGCTCCGCGCCTTCCAACCTTCTTGCCGGAAGAAGCTAAAAAAAACAAACCGGGGACGACTCCCGCACATGTCAAACTGCTACTGCCACCCCGGCAGAGCCGGGGGATCTCCTCACCCTTTAGGCAAGAGCAGAATTTCGCGCGAATCTGCCCATCTCCCGCACGAGTGCCGCGTCCGCCACACAGAGGTTCGCTTATGTTTTGAAAGGGCACGACTTCAGCCGCAACTAAACCCGTCGCCGATCTCGTCTTTTGAAAGGGCACGACTTCAGCCGCAACTGACCCCATCGCGGATCTCGTGTTTTGAAAGGGCACAACTTCAGCCGCAACTGAACCCATTGCAGATCTCGTGTTTTGAAAGGGCACGACTTTAGTCGTGCCGCAAACGGCCTGAAATGAGCGGGGCTTCAGCCCCTGAGGGAAGGTTCCAGGGATTTCGATGTCAACTTGGAGCCGTTTGAAAATGACTCGATTTGCGGTGGACGCCACGAGGCCTCTGACCGTGTGAATATGGATCATCCCCGTGCCCCATCCATTCGCTTTTTCTGGCGAATGGGTGGGAAAGCACAAACCTCAAGGAACGAAATCAAACGGTCAGGACCGAGGGATCGGGGTTGACTACAAGGTAACTGCCGGCTTGGCGGTGACACGGCCGGTGTCGCAGATGCAGCTGTCATCCTAAGAGCTTGTGACTTTTTTGATTCCCAGCAAAATTGGTCGCAGAAAACAAACGGTTTACGCGCTGAAAAACCGTTCAAACTCAATAAAGTCACAAACTCTGAGCACAGCGAAGGATCTGCGGCTGTTCTTGGCGCTGTTCGCACCTGAAAGAAAGCCCGCCCAAATCGAGGGCATTGTGAAAGGGCACGACTTCAGTCGTGCCGAAAAGCCGGAAAAAAACTGTGGGCTTTAGCCCCTGAGGGGTGTGGTTTCCGGATTGACGGTCAACCGCTCCCCATTCCGAGATCGGAGTTCAATCCCATCTCGCAGCGTGAGACAGATTCTTGAGACGCTCAAGCCCTTTCGTTCTAGGAACTGGCTGGCGTCTCAAGACCTACCCTTTGTGAGACTCTCAGTGAGAAGCCGCATTCTTTTCAGGGTGGCTCTTGTCATACTCCTGCGTACCGGGTATATCCATGCAAGACGATTTGTGTAAAAGTTCGATATCGATAGAACTGCCGTCTCCCCATTCGTTGGGATTAACCAACCAGTGCCCTTTGTCCTTCCACATACCCAATTTGATTTGGTGACCATCCGACCAATCCGACCATTCGCGCCTTCCATTAATTGTCGAGAACTTTCGGTTTAGACCGACATTTACAACGATGGTGCCACGCCAAGTAAGGCCATTCAGTCGATCCGCTTCGGAGGGTTCAAGAATCATAACGGCCATTCGTGCCGGAATAGATATTCGTTTATATTGTGTGGTTTCTGTGCCGTCCAATATTCTTTCCCAACTGTAATAATATGAATCACTGCATTGAGTCAGAACCAGATTCCAATACTTCCTTGCAGCGGCCTCCGCCTCAGATGAAGAAACGGTCTGAGCGTTTGCAGCACTCGCAAAAAAGCAAAAAAACAGAGCAATGACGATCTTCAGCATTCTCATGCACCGTATATTACTACCTTGACCCGCCGTCTCATAACTTAACCTTTTTGAGACAGTCCAAAGGCCCCCTCATGAGACAGGTTTTGGCCATCCCATAGCGTCCCAGAGCCGCGCACATGTGGTCTGGATTTGTGCGGCCGCGCCCTGCCTAGCCAGTTCCGGTCGTATCGCCGCCTAACCGGCAGTTACCTCCCAGTAAACAATCTTGACGCCGGAGAGGGATTCTGCGTCGAACGGGATAGGAGCAGTACACCCGAAGTTCATTGCGCCTTTTTGGGCAAGCGCACGATTCTTTGGGCAGGAAGCACACTTCTGGGGCAAGAAGGACCTTTTGCCCACTTCTTAGGCAAAGCCTCCCGGCGCGAAGAAGGGCTCCGGCGCCCCGCGCCAGCCTCTTCCGGGCCGGCGCCTCATTCCCTCGTGAATCTTCGTCGCGCAACCGCTCCCGCCCCGGAGAATGCGGGCGCAAAAAAACCAAGGGGCCGATCCTCTGGCGAGGAAGGGCCCCTTGGCTGCATCGGTTTGGCCGAATTCCGGCGGTATGTGTTACGGCAGCTTTGTGCAGGCCGCCAGCGTCAGCGTGCTGTCGGTCGCCAGCAGGTTCGGCGGCAGGTAGCAGGGTTCGCCGTGCCCCGGAACCCGGCTCACGCTGTTGGTGTTGCCGCCCGACCCGCTCTGGGTGCTCACGCGCACATCCACAATGTTGCCTTGGACAAGAATTGTGGTGTCCACAATATCCGGGTTGCTGCCGCCGGTTTGGATGATGGTGAGGTAAGGGCTGTCCGGCGACGCCACGTAGACCTTCCCGTAGGTCGAATTCTGCGTGGAAACCACGGTCCGCGGATGGCCGGTCACGGTCAGCGTCTTTTCCACCGTATGGCTGGTCAGGTTCACGATGCTCACCGTGCCGTCGGCCTGGTTGGCCGTGTAGGCGCGGCTGCCATCGTAGAGCACCGTCACGCTGGCGGGATACTTGCCCACCGGAATCGTGTAGGTGGTGCCAAAGGTCGCGCTGTCGTTGCCATACTCGTCCAGGCTCACGTCGATCACGCTGATCGTTCCGCCATCGTAGTCGGCCACCACCAGTTGGTTGGTCGCCTCATTGAACTCGGCATACACCGGGCCCGCGGTCTGGGTCATCCCGCTGGTTCCGTTGGGCGGGGTAATGCCGGTCGCGGCGACGGCGTTCAGCGATAGCGGCAAGGTAGGATGGCAGGTCACCGGCTGGCCATTCTGGTTTACCAGCCCGCTGCACGTGTCCAGCGTGTTGTTCTGGCTGTTGATCACCGAGATGGTGTCGTCGCCCCGGTTCAGTACAAACAGCCGCTTGTCGTCCAGGCTCGATACCCCGTAGACGGGGCACTTGCCCAGCGCAATCGGCGAGTCGGTCGTGAAGGCGGCGATCTCCATCGGTGTCGCCACCCCGGCCACCGGCGCCGCCGTGGGCGCAATATTGCAGGCCACGCCGTTCGTCGCGGTGCCGCTGGGCGCATCGAAGTTCTGGCTGATCGCGTAATCCCGCTGGGCCACCGTGCTGGGACCCACGATCGTCACCGGAGCGGTGCCCACGGGAATGGCGTACTTGAAGCTCTCCGGATATCCCGTCAGCGCGTCCACCACGTTCCCGGTCAGGTCCGCGATCCACAATCCGCCCGAGGGCGAAAACAGGTTCACGGGCTGCGCCGTGCCGGGCAGCGTCGAAAATTGCAGGTTCTTGGCCTGCAACGAGGTCGAAATCTGGAAGTTGGTCAGCGTCCCATCGCTGTTGATGGTATAGCCCGTATCGCCGCCCTGGTCCACCGTGAATGCGAACGGTCCCGGGCCGATGGGCGATTCGGCCATCACGGTATCCCCGGAGTAGTCAATGATCGTCGCTATGCCTGCTGTGGTGGGAGAAGGAGCCGAAACCACCGCCGCGTACGACTGCGGCTGCGCCGCCGGACCGCTGGGAGTAATCGGCGTAACCACCGCCCGGTATGCGCTGCCGCAACCGGCAATCAGGACGCTGGCCACAAGTGCCGCGCCCGCCTGAACCAACCGCGCGCGCGTCTGGCCAAAAGATTCGGGAAAAAGGATCATTCAGTTCTTTCCTGCTTACCCCGTGATTGTAAATCAGGCGACCGGGGCAGGAGCATCGCCGTGGCTTCAACCAGCTCCCCATCGCGGGCGCCATGCGGATTCCCCTTGAAATATGCGGAAATCCCGCTCGCCGGCGACAGGCCGGAGCGTGCCTCGCCGCGGCTGATTCTTAGACGCGGCCGGGGCGCGCAAGGGTATCGCGCCATCGGCCCCGCCGCTCCAGTCCGCCCTCTTTCGCTCCTTTTGCCGGGCGCGCGGTGGTTAGTGTCCGGCGACTTCCACGATCGCGCTGTCCGGACCGCTCCACGCGGCCGCTCCATCGTGGCTCAACTGCTGCTTCTGGTCGTCCCAATGCAGCCGCGTAACCGAGCCCGCCCCCTGTTCGTAGGCATAGGTCGTTCCGTCGTCGGAGAAGAGCGTAAAGCTGCCATCCGCGCCGGGATATACACGCACCTTGGCAATCGCTTGCGCCTGGTGCGTGCTCTCCACCGCAACCCCCAGCGGAATGATCGAACCGGCCCGCACAAACAGCGGCAGCGTATCGATCGGCGCTGGCACCGTGATTGTCTGGCCGCCCTTCACCCGCTCCTGCGTCCAATAGTTGTACCAGTCGCTCCCGGCGGGCAGATACACCTGCCGGCTGGTCGCGCCCTGCTCCGTCACCGGCGCCACCAAAAACGCCGGCCCAAACATATATTCGTCGCGCAGGTCGGTCACCTTGGGATCGTTGGGGAAATCCAGCGGCAGGGCGCGCATGAACGGCGCCCCCGTCAGCCAGGTCTTGTAGCCCAGCGAGTAGATGTACGGCATCAACTGGTAGCGCAGCCGCAGGTACTTCTCCAGAATCGGCTCGGCCTGCTTCCCGTAGGACCAGACCTCGTTGGCCGGCCGGCTGCCGTGGGTGCGGAAGATGGGCAGGAACGAGGCGTACTGGAACCAGCGCGTGTAAAGTTCCGGATAATCGTCGTAATTGCCCACATTCGCGCGCGCATCCGAGGGGTCCAGCAGCGGCGTGTGCGCCGGCTTGTGCTCGCCAGGCAGATATTGCCAGCCGCCCGTGTCGTTCGACCAATACGTGATTCCCGAGGCCGCGAAATCCAGCCCCGTGGGAATCTGCCGCTGCAGCGTGTCCCACGTTGGATAGATGTCCGAGGACCAGAAGATGGCCCCATTCGCCTGCGCGCCCGTGTAGGCGTCGCGCGACAGAATCAGCGCCCGCTTGCCCGGCTCGTCCTGGCGAAAGCCGTCGTACAGTGCCTTGGTGTGAAAGTACGGGTAAACGTTGAAAAACTGCGTGCCGGGACCCACGTGCAGGTAGGCGCCGTTGGGAGGCAGGTCGGGCTCCGTCTCGTCGGCCCACAGCGAGTCGAAGCCCTTGCTCAGGATGTTCTCGTGGATCGTCTTCCAGAACCACGCGCCGGCAGCGGGATTCGTCGTGTCGATGTCCGATCCCGCCCGGTCATACGGCTGCCCGTCGATCGGCGTGCCATCGGCCTTGTGGATCAGCCAGCCCTTCTTCAGCAGTTCGGCATAGTACCGGTCCTCCGGCACAAAGCGCGGCCACACGCTGATCATGGTCTCGAAGCCCATCGCGTGCAGTTGCTTGTTCATCGCCGCCGGATCGGGCCAGAACTTCGGGTCCAGGTCCATCTGCCCCATCTTGGTGTAGTAGAACCAGTCCACCACCATCACGTCGGCCGGCAGATGGCGCTCCCGGTAGCCCTGCGCCACCTCCAGCACCTCCTTCTGGCTGGCGTAGCGTTGCTTGCACTGGATATACCCGTAGGCCGCCTTGGGCAGCATGTGCGTCGGCCCCGTCAGCAGCCGGTAGCCGGCATAAATCTCGTCCGCCGTCTCGCCCGCGATCACGAAAAACGAAACCCGGTCGCCCACCTGCGAGGTCCACTTGGTCTGCTCGTTGAACCCCGGCTCGAAAATCGTCTTCGACGGGTTGTCCCACACCAGCCCGTAGCCCTTGTTGGTCACCACAAAGGGCACGCACGTGCTGGGCGCGGCCGTGGCCAGATAATCGTTCCAGCACCGCACCGCGTGGCCGCGATGGTCGAGAAATCCCTCGTGGTTCTGCCCCAGCCCGTAATAGTGCTCGTCCTCGGGCGAAACAAAGCTCGCCCCCACGGTATAGAACTCCGCATCCGTCGGCCGCCGGTCCCGCAGCACGTCGGCCGTGCCGTCCTTCTGGTTCGGTTCGGCCTGGGACCACCCGGTCAGCTCCAGCAGCGTCTTGCCCTGGGGCGTGCGCAGCGTGATGTGCGCGCCCGGCGCCGAGCCGTTGAAGTATTTGCTGATGTCCACCTGCGTTTGCACCGGCGTCCCGCTCGAGGGCTGCTCCCGGTCCACCGTAACCACCATCCGCTCCGACCTGTAGGTGTCGGCCCACTGCGTCTGGCTCGCGCTCCAGCCGGACGCGGCCGGCGCGGCCACAAATCCGTATCCCGGCGCGGCCAGCGCCGGCTCCCGCTTCAGGCTCAGCGTCACGCGCAGAATATTCGGCGCATACGGCTCCAGCACAATCGTCTCGCCCTTGCGGTCGAGTTCCAGGCGCTGGGTAGGTGATTGCGCGAGAGCGGAGCCGGCGGCTAAAACGATTCCGGCAAAAACGGCAAGTGCGGCGGAAGACCTGTGCATGAAAACTCCATCGGCGGCGCGCGCGTCTGAAGAAAACGCCGCGAGGATGAGTGTAAACCGATTCAGTTGCACCTTTCCAACCCCATCGCAGCTCCGCCCTCCCGGCTCGGCCCAGCCCGGCCGCGAAAGATTACGATGGATCGTGGCGCAAATCAAGCTGGTCTGGCAATCGAAACTGGTGCTGCTTGTCGTTCTGCCCTTTGCGGCGGCGGACCTGGTCCTGCAAACCCACTGGTGGGCCTCGCAATCGGCTCCGGTGGCCATTTGGTCGGCGGGTCTGAGCCTGCTCCTGGCGCTGCTGGTCCTCAAGCTGCGCGCGGCCACCTCCGCAGGCGCCTTTGTCGGCGCCGTGCTCACCGCCAACCTCATCTTTTCCACCACGGCCTTTCCCTACCGGCCCTGGCAAACGGCTCTCGTCCCGGTGCTGGCCGTCTCCCTCCTCGCCTACTGCGCCACCCGCCTGGGCCGCGGGCAAAAGGAGCGGCGGGGCACGGCGGAAAAACGCTCCGGGCGCACCGCCTCCCAGGTCGCCGCCAATCTGGGCGTCGCCGCCCTCGTCTCCAGCGAATTCGCCCAGTCCTGGCTGGCCGGCACCGGCTGGTTTTCTGCCCCCGGAGAGCCTGTCTTTGCCCTGGGGCTGGCCGCGCTGGCCGAGGCCGCCGCGGACACCGTCTCTTCCGAGGTGGGCCAGGTGCTGGGAGGACGCCCGCGCATGATGACCAGCGGCCAGCAGGCCGAGCCCGGCGCCGACGGCGCGATCAGCGCGGCCGGCACGCTGGCCGGGCTGGCTGCCGGCGCTCTGGTCGCCTTGGCCGGAACGCTCGCTCTGCGTGGCGGCCCGACCCTGTTCTGGGTCAGTTGCGCGGGCGGCGTCTTCGGCCTCTTCTTCGACAGCCTGCTGGGAGCCACGCTCGAACGCCGCGGCTGGCTCAACAACGACGCGGTGAACTTCCTGTCCACCGCCAGCGCCGCGGCGTTTGCCCTCGCCATGCTGGCGGTTTTGCCTCATCCTGGAGTGGGATGATCGCATTTCCCGAGCCCTTGGAATACAATGAATACACGTATTCAAGAGGAGTTGGCCCATGCCGACCTCAATCAGGCTTTCTCCCGAACTCGGCAACAGATTGGATCAGTTGGCCGCAAAGACCGGGCGGACCAAGGCATTCTATCTCCGCCAGATCATCGAAACCGGCATCGCCGAGATGGAAGATTATTACCTGGCCGCCGATACGCTGGAGCGGATTCGCAAGGGGCAGGAGAAGGTTTACTCCGCGGCTTCGGTAAGGAACGACCTTGGCCTGGACGATTGAGTACGCCGAAACCGCAAAAAAGCAGTTGCGCGGGCTCGACCAAGCCGTCGCACGGCGGATCGCCGATTTCATCGACGAACGCATCGCCTCGGGCGACGATCCGCGTCGATTAGCTAAAGCGATGAAAGGGCCGCTGGGCGATCTCTGGCGATCTCGCGTGGGTGATTTCAGAATTCTTTGCGCGCTTCGGGACCAAGTGCTAACGGTTCTGGCTTTGCAGATCGGAAATCGGCGGGAAGTTGATCGGTGAGTGCTTCCTTCGGCTGCGTGGCATGAGAAGAGCGAGACCTGTGCGGATGTGAAGAGCGATATCGGGAACGGATATTCAGACATCGGGCGGCGGTACAAAGTGCTCGTGCAGCTCGGGTCGCGCACACGGATAATCGCATGGGCGGGGAAGACCTGTTCATTCAGCTATTTTCGAATTTTGAGATACGGAGGGGCTTCGCTGTTTGGCTGAGTCCTGACCGATCCGAGCGGCAGGCGTTCGGAGTAAGCCCTATTGATCCAGCGCAAATGGATGAGACGTTTGGGGTGAACCCCTTGAGTGAGACAGTTTGCGAGTGCCCCGCTTGCCGTTCGCTTTTTTCTGGCGAATGGGTGGGAAAGCACAAACCTCAAGGAACGAAATCAAACGGTCAGGGACCTGGGGTGGGATCGGTAAGTATTACCTAAAAGGGCCGGATCAATAAGATGGCAGCGTTTATGTCTGGACGCAGGGACCGAACTGCCTGGGCGATCGACAGCCTTGCCGCTCATCCGAGTGCGGCGCCAACGACAAACTCAATAAACGCCCGGTCGCTTTCCGGCATACGATTCGGGGATAGCCAACGTTTCTATTGCTCCATTCTTCATCCCGCTTCAGTGCAGATGCATCCGCCACGCCGTATAGCTGAGAATCTCGTGCGCAATCCGGTCGAAATCCCTCGATCCGCCCTCCACGGGCACGCGCGGCCGCGGCGAGGTCAGCACGCGCAGCCCCTCGGCGGCGCAAATCTCATGAATCCGGAACAGATGCGTCCCGTCGCTGACGATCACCAGCCGGCGCAGCCCGTTGGCCCGGGCTATCACCGCGATGCGCCGGGCGGAGTCCTCCGTATTGCGGCTCTGGGTTTCGGCGATGATCGCCTCTTCGGGAACGCCCATCCCCATCAGGTACTCGCGCCCCACGGCGCCTTCCGAGTATTCGTCTCCGCCGCCGCCGCCCAGGGTCACAATCAGCGGGGCGATGCCGCGCCGATAGAGAGCCAGGGCATGGTCCAGACGCGCGCGGTAGACCGGCGAGGGCTTGCCGTCGTACTCCGCCGCGCCAAAGACTCCGATCGCGTCGGACGGCGCCGCCTGATCCCAGCCGGCGTAGCTCTCAATCTCCCCATAGACCCAGCGGCACCAGCCCGCAACGGCCGCCGCCAGCGCCAGCAGCGCAAAAAGCGCGGCGCACAGCTTCCAGTTGCGGAATGCCGGCCCGCGCGGTCTCTGGTTTGTCCGGCGCCTCATGCAAGCCTCTCAAAACAGCGAAGGGGGACCGGAGAACCGGGAATCGTTCTTCCGCCCGGAACGATCCGGATGCCAAACATGTGAATCTCCGCGGCGATTCCCTACTCCCTACTCCCTATTCCCTACTCCCTCGCCCCTATCTCTGCAACACCATGACGATCTCGTGCGTGGGAATGGCGCCCTCGCGCAGAATCTCCCAGCGCCCCGGTCCCAGCGAGAGATCCACAATCGTGGTCGGCTGCGAGTGTCCCGTCGGGCCGCCGTCCACGATCAGCGGAATCCGGTCCCCGATCTGGTCGCGCACGCAGGCTGCGTGCGTGCACTCCTCCGCGCCCTGCAAATTCGCCGATGTCGCCGTGATCGGCAGACCAAAGCGCTCCACCACCGCGCGCGGAATGGCTGCGTCCGGCACGCGCAGGGCCACGTTGCCGGTGTGCGCCGTCGAGCGCAGCGGCAGCTTCGTCCCGGCGCGGACGATGATCGTCAGCGGTCCCGGCCAGAAACGCTCGGCCAGCTTGTCCAGCAGCGGATCGGTGTCGCGCGCCAGCTCGTAGGCCTGCGCCACCGTCGCAATCAGCAGCGAGAGCGGCTTGTGCTTCTGGCGCGTCTTGATCTGGTAAATCCGCTCCACGGCGTGCAGATTGACCGGATCGACCGCCAGACCGTAAAAAGTGTCGGTCGGCAACGCAACCACATCGCCCTTGCGCAGGCAGGAGACGATATAGTCGATCCGGTCCGGTTGAGGCTCATCGGGATGGACGCGCAAGATCTCCGCGGACAAGAAGGTCTACCTCAGTTCCCTGGAGCATTCGTACAGTTGCGGTGTTCCCCGGCCCATCCACTCCGCCGTTTCCCGCCTGAAGCTGGAAACTCCCGCGTGGACTCGCGGGCGCACACCCGCCGCTTGAACGCCGCAAATGCAGTCGCCACAAAGACGGAAGCTATCACAGCACCAGCTTCGGTGCAAGTTGGCCGGCGGCCCTCGCCCGCCGCGCCCGCGCCGACAGACTAGAATCGCGCTAGAGAGAAGACGGTCCGCCAAGATGCCTGTCCGCATTGTACAGAGTAAGCAGAACGCACGCCTCAAAGAGCTGCGCCGCGCCCTCGCCCACCCCGGCCGCGACGCCGGCCATGGCCGCGCCCTGGCCGGCCTCGAGGGCCCCAAGCTGCTCGAAGAGGCCCTCCGCGCCGGCCTGCGCGTCGATTGCGTCTTTGCCGCCGAGGGCGCCGAGCGCCTGCTCGAGACCCTCGCCCTGCCCCCGCAAACTGAAATCCTCCTCCTGCCCAGGCAACTGCTCGACTCCGCCCTGGCCACCGAGACTCCCCAGCCCGTCGCCGCCCTGGTCGAGACGCCCGATTGGTCGTGGGAACACATCCTCAACCCCAGCCGGAAAAAACCGCTCCTTCTGCTGCTGGACGCGCTCCAGGACCCCGGCAACCTGGGCACCATCCTCCGCTCCGCCGAGGCCTTCGCGGCCGATGGCGTCCTCTGCCTGCCCGGAACCGTCAGCGCCTGGAACCCCAAGGCCGTCCGCGCCTCCGCCGGCAGCGTCTTCCGCCTTCCCCTGCTCGCGGTCGGCGCCGAGCAGTGCTTTGCGCGGCTGCTGAAAGCAGGCGTGAAGATCTTCGCCACCTCCGTGCGCGACGCCCAGCCCGCCGATCAGGTCGATCTGGCCGGCCCGGTCGCCCTCCTCATCGGCAATGAAGGCAACGGCGTGTCGGACGATCTGGCCGCCCAGGCCCACGGCGCCATCACCATCCCCTGCCCCGGCCCGGTCGAGAGCCTCAACGCCTCCGTCGCCGCCAGCGTCCTGCTCTACGAGGCCTCCCGCCAGCGCTCCGCCCTCGGCGGCAAGCCCCCTCGCCATCGGGGAGGGCCGCGATGAGCCTCTTCGACGGCGAACCCGAAGGCCCCAAAGGCGCCCTCCGCACCGCGCCCCTCGCCGAGCGCATGAGGCCGCGCACCCTCGAGGAGTTAAGCGGCCAGGAGCATCTCGTCGGCCCCGGCAAGCCGCTGCGCGTCCAGATCGAGCGCGACGATCCCAGCTCCATGATCTTCTGGGGCCCTCCCGGCGTGGGCAAAACCACCCTGGCCAAGATCATCGCCGAAACCACCCGCGCCAGCTTCATCGAGTTCTCCGCCGTCATGAGCGGCATCAAGGAGATCAAGCAGGTGATGGCCGCCGCCGCCCAGGCCTCGGAGATGCACTCCCGCACCATCCTCTTCGTCGATGAGATTCACCGCTTCAACAAGGCCCAGCAGGATGCCTTCCTGCCCTACGTCGAGCGCGGAACCATCCGCCTCATCGGCGCAACCACTGAGAATCCCTCCTTCGAGATCATCTCCGCGCTGCTCTCCCGCTGCCGCGTCTACGTGCTCGAACCGCTCGCCGAGGAGCAGATCGCCGCCCTCCTGCGCCGCGCCCTCGAAGACCGCGAACGCGGCCTCGGCGCGCTCGAACTGACCGCCGACGACGACGCCCTCCAGCTCATCGCCAGCTACTCCAGCGGAGACTGCCGCAACGCCTACAACACCCTCGAAGTCGCCGCCCAACTGGCCCAATCCCAGGCCGAAAACAAGCACATCGACCGTGCGCTGGCCGGCGAAGCCGTCCAGCAGCGCGTCCTCATCTACGACAAATCCGGCGAGGAACACTACAACCTGATCTCCGCGCTCCACAAAAGCGTCCGCAACTCCGACCCCGACGCCGCGCTCTACTGGCTGGGGCGCATGTTCGCCTCCGGCGAAGACCCGCTCTACCTCGCCCGCCGCGTCGTGCGCATGGCCGTCGAGGATATCGGCCTCGCCGCGCCGGAAGCGCTCAACCTCTGCCTCTCCGCCAAGCAGGCCATGGAGTTCCTCGGCTCGCCGGAGGGCGACCTGGCGCTGGCCGAGGCCGTGGTCTATCTCTCCCTCGCGCCCAAGTCCAACTCCGTCTACACCGCCTACGGCGCCGTGCAGCAGGAGATCGAGCACACCCGCCAGGAGCCCGTTCCCTTGCACCTGCGCAATGCGCCCACCCGCCTGATGAAGGAACTCGACTACGGCAAGGGCTACCGCTACGCCCACGACGAAGAAGGCCGCGTCGCCGACATGGATTGCCTCCCCGACTCCCTGCGCGGCCGCACCTACTACCACCCCACCCAGGAAGGCCGCGAAAAACTCCTCGCCCAGCGCATGGAAGAGATTCGGCGCATCAGAACGGGAAAACGGGGCGGTTCAGGAACTCTCTAGGGGTGTCCGCCCCACAGAGGTTCGTTGATGTTTTGAAAGGGCACAACTTCAGCCGCAACTAAACCCATCGCCGATCTCGTGTTTTGAAAGGGCACGACTTCAGCCGCAACTGAACCCATCGAAGATCTCGTGTTTTGAAAGGGCACAACTTCAGCCGCAACTAAACCTGTCGCAGTTCTCGTGTTTTGAAAGGGCACGGCTTCAGCCGCAACTGAACCCATCGCAGATCTCGTGTTTTGAAAGGGCACGGCTTCAGCCGCAACTAAACCCGTCGCAGATCTCGTGTTTTGAAAGGGCACGACTTCAGTCGTGCCGCAAACGACCTGAAATGAGCGGGGCTTCAGCCCCTGAGGGAAGGTTTCAGGGATTTCGATGTCAACTTGGATTCGTTTGAAAATGACTCGATGTGCGGTGGACGCCACGAGGCGAGCGTTATTTGCCCTGAAAGGGCACGACTTCAGCCGCAACTAAACCCATCGCAGTTCTCGTGTTTTGAAAGGGCACAACTTCAGCCGCAACTGAACCCATCGCAGATCTCGCGCTTTGAAAGGGCACGACTTCAGTCGTGCCGCAAACGGCCTGAAATGAGCGGGGCTTCAGCGGAGATCCTGCTACAAGCCTTGACCGCGCCGCGCACTACGAAAGCCGGCTGCGGCCAACGTTTTGGCCCCTTTAAGCGGCGGCCAGCAATCCAGCGCTGGCGGAATTCCCCCGCGCGGCCCGCTACCGCGCCGCAAAATCGCCCTTCCCCGCCCCCGCCAGCCCGCCGGCAAACCAGTCGTCGATGGGACTCGTCTCCTGGCAGTCCAGGCACATCGTTGTGGCATAGCGGGCCGCGCAGTGCGGGCAAATCGCTCCGGTCGCAAAGGTGTCGAAGGCCTGGCCGCACTGCGCGCATTGCCAATAGGCTCCCAGCGGCGGCGCCGTCCGGCAGCTCGGGCAGGCGAATCCCTGCCGGCGCGGCAGCTTGGCGATGCGCAACAGATCCTGCGCGTGCCGCAACCCGCTCCAGCAATTCATCAGCATGAAGACGGCGATCGCCCCTATCCAGAAGGAACGGGAGAGCACGGCGAGCCCGAAGAACGCCGTAATGCCCAGAAAACCCAGAATCGTCACCGCCATCAGGCTGCGCCCCCGCCCCATCGCAAACCACAACAGGGAGCGCAAAATCTGGCCGCCATCCAGCGGATAGATGGGCAGAATGTTGAAAACCAGCAGCGACACATCGATCCACAAAACCGAACGCAGCAGTAGATAGAGATTCGGCATCGTCTCCGCCCAGCCGAATCCCTTGCCCAACAGAAACACCGCCGCCAGCGCCGGCAGCAGCGCCACATTCACCAGCGGTCCCGCCGCGATGCTCCACAGCGTGGCGCCCGGCCGCTGCGGCGGATTCACATACGCCACTCCGCCCAGCGGCCACAGCACAATCTGGTTGGCCGTTCCACCCACCTGCCGGCAGGCCAGCGCGTGCCCAAGCTCGTGCAAAAGCACGATCAAAAACAGCGCCAGATACTCCAACACATTCCAGGCGATGGAGCCATACCTGCCCGCCCGGCTCTGGATTTCAAAGGCCGCCACCACAAACCACGACCAATGCAGAAACAGGTCGACTCCCGCGAGCCGAAACAGATGGATCGATCCCTGGCGAATATTGGACATGCAAGCAGCTTACTGCATCCGCTTCGCCCCCAGCCCCTGCTCCCTATTCCCTACTCCCTATTCCCTAGTGGTGTCCGCCACACAGAGGTTCGTTGATGTTTTGAAAGGGCACGGCTTCAGCCGCAACCAAACCCACCGATGATCTCGCGCTTTGAAAGGGCACGGCTTCAGCCGCAACCAAACCCACCGATGATCTCGCGCTTTGAAAGGGCACGGCTTCAGCCGCAACTAAGCCCATCGCAGATCTCGTGTTTTGAAAGGGCACGACTTTAGTCGTGCCGCAAACGACCGCAAATGAGCGGGGCTTTAGCCCCTGAGGGAAGGTTTCAGGGATTTCGATGTCAACTTGGATCCGTTTGAAAATGACTCTATGTGCGGTGGACGCCACTAGGCGAGCGTTATTTGCCCTGAAAGGGCACGGCTTCAGCCGCAACCAAACCCACCGATGATCTCGCGCTTTGAAAGGGCACGGCTTCAGCCGCAACTGAACCCATCGCAGATCTCGCGCTTTGAAAGGGCACGGCTTCAGCCGTGCCGCAAACGACCGCAAATGAGCGGGGCTTTAGCCCCTGAGGGAAGGTTTCAGGAAATTCGATACCAACTCGGAGCCTCTTGAAAAGGACCGTATTTGCGGAGCCCTTCCCTACTCCCTGTTCCCTAGTGGTGTCCGCCACACAGATGTTCGTTGATGTTTTGAAAGGGCACGGCTTCAGCCGCAACTGAACCCATCGCAGATCTCGCGCTTTGAAAGGGCACGGCTTCAGCCGCAACTGAACCCATCGATGATCTCGCGCTTTGAAAGGGCACGGCTTCAGACGGGACCAAACCCACCGATGATCTCGCGCTTTGAAAGGGCACGGCTTCAGACGGAACCAAACCCATCAATGATCTCGCGCTTTGAAAGGGCACGACTTTAGTCGTGCCGCAAACGACCGCAAATGAGCGGGGCTTTAGCCCCTGAGGGAAGGTTTCAGGGATTTCGATGTCAACTTGGATCCGTTTGAAAATGACTCTATGTGCGGTGGACGCCACTAGGCGAGCGTTATTTGCCCTGAAAGGGCACGGCTTCAGCCGCAACCAAACCCACCGATGATCTCGCGCTTTGAAAGGGCACGGCTTCAGCCGCAACTGAACCCATCGCAGATCTCGCGCTTTGAAAGGGCACGACTTTAGTCGTGCCGCAAACGACCGCAAATGAGCGGGGCTTTAGCCCCTGAGGGAAGGTTTCAGGAAATCCGATGTCAACTTGGATCCGTTTGAAAATGACTCTATGTGCGGTGGACGCCACTAGGCGAGCGTTATTTGCCCTGAAAGGGCACGGCTTCAGCCGCAACCAAACCCACCGATGATCTCGCGCTTTGAAAGGGCACGGCTTCAGCCGCAACTGAACCCATCGCAGATCTCGTGTTTTGAAAGGGCACGACTTTAGTCGTGCCGCAAACGACCGCAAATGAGCGGGGCTTTAGCCCCTGAGGGAAGGTTTCAGGAAATCCGATACCAACTCGGAGCCTCTTGAAAAGGACCGTATTTGCGGAGGCCTTCCCTACTCCCTGTTCCCAAAATACCTCAGGTTCCCCATCCCATCTTCCCAGGCCCAACGCCCCAGCGGCGTATCCGTATCCGGCGGTCCCTCCCATTGCGGCTGCGCCGCCAACTCCGCCGCCGTCCACGGCAAAATTGGCCGGCGCGGCCTCTCCGGCTTCGGTGCCGGCTTCTTCCGCTCCGCCAGTGAAACCAGCACCTTGGTGTTGGCCAGGCTCCCCGCCAAGGCCTTCTCCATCAGCAGATCCGCAAGTTTATTGGCATTGCGGCCCACACGCCTGTCCGCCGCCTGCCGAAGCCGCTCTGCGCCGTCCGTCTGCGCCGCCTTCTTTTTGCTCGTCCGTTTCTGCCTCCGGACCGCCTCTTCGCCTGCCGCGTTGCCGCCTGCGCCGCCCGTTTTCCCTTCCAGCTTTTCCGTTCTCAACTCCTGCCGCATCTCGGCCATCCTTCCGCCATTTCCGGCCACCGCTCCGCCCGCGCCCCGCCCGCTGAAAAGGAGCGCGGCCATCCCGCTCCGGAATCACCCCGAATCGGTAGGGTCGGAATGCTCCCGTAACCTGTCGGGATGGCCGCTGCTCTCGTCTCCCTGGCGTGCGTGCGCTGCGAAGATGGCCCCGCGATCTTCCGGAAGCATCGCTCGCGCCTTCCGCTCTTCTCGCATCGCTCCATCTGTTCTCCGATACCCGCAAAGCTGCATCGCGATCTGCAACCCGCCCCGGCGCCCTTACGCATCGATTGCGCGCATCGATTGCGGCCCTCCGCCCGCCCCGCCGGCCCCGCCCATCCCTGCTCCCTGCCCTCCCACTCCCAACACGCTCGCCCACAGCCGCGCCTCCGCCAGTCCCTCCAGCGTCTTCCCTCCCAGCGGCACAATCCCATACACCACCTTGCAACCCATCGCCCCCGCCATCCGCGACATCGCCTTGAAGGTGATCGTGTTCCTTGCCTCCTGCATCTCCAAATCGAAGACCGTCGAACGATTCACCCCCATCTTCTCCGCGATCTCCGCCACCGGTACGCGCAGCGCGTGCCGCACCGCCCGCAGCAGTTCGTTGGTCGGATTCTTCGCCTTGCCCGCCCGCCGGTAGGGCCGCATCTCCACATCCAGTCGCTTCCGCGCCAGCTTCCGTTCTTCCTCCCGCATCGCACACCTCCGCCTCGGATCAATGCCCCTGATCTCTACTCCCTACTCCCTGACCCCTGATTCAAGCGTAGCCAAATCGACGAATTAATCTGCAATCCATCGCAAAAAAAACGCTTCCCGATCGGCTGCATTCGAGCCGTTGGAATGTTTTGGTCCGCCCCTGCCCCGACATTTTTGCCGAAAAGCTCTGCCGATCCCTCGACGATCCCGCGCCGCGTACTTTTGCGCTTCATTCTGTCGGCCCCGCCCCGACGAAATGCGTCCTTTTGTCGGCATCGATCCATCGCAATCTACGCCGCCCCCCAAACGCCGACACTGCACTCCACTCCCTATTCCCTACTCCCTATTCCCTATTCCCTACTCCCTACTCCCTGCTTTGCTCTACACTCGACGGAAGAGCGATTTCACCGCGAGGACACATCCCCTTGAGAAGATTCCACTTGCCTTTTCTGGCCGCCTCCGTCTTACTGTTGCTTGCCCCCGCGCTGCGCGCCCAGGCGCCGGTCGACGCTCCGGCTCAACCCGCGTCGCTTGAGGCAAACCGCAAGGCCCTCCATGCCCTCTTCGACGACTACTGGGAGGACAAGCTCAAGCACGATCCCGAGCTTGCTTCCACCCTGGGCGACAAGCGCTACAACGACCAGATCTCCGACTACTCCGTGAAGGCGGTCAACGAGACGCTGGCCCGCGAGCAGAACTTCCTGCTCCGCCTGGCCGCCATCGATCCCGCCGGCCTCGGCGAGCAGGAAAAGGTCAGCCGCGAGCTGCTGCTGCGCCGGTTTGCCGAGGACCAGGAGGCCGCGGAGTTCAAGGAGTGGGAGATGCCGGTGAACCAGATGGGCGGCATTCACACCTTCTACCCGCGGCTCGTCTCCCAGCTCAGCTTCACTTCCGTCAAGGACTACGACGACTGGATCGCCCGCCTGCGCGCCATCCCCAGGGCCTTTGACCAGGTAACCGCCAATATGTCCATCGGCATTGAAGACCAGCGCCTCCCGCCCAGGTATCTGCTCGAAAAGGCGCTCGAACAGGTGAAGCAGTTGGCCGGTCAAAAGCCCCAGGACTCGCCCCTGGCCTTGCCGCTCAAGAACTTTCCCGCCGCGGTTCCGGCCGCCGAGCGGGAGCGCATCCAGACCGAGATGCTGGCCGCCATCGGCAAGGAGGTGCTGCCCGCCTACCTGCGCTTTGCCCGCTTCCTCGAGGTCGGTTATATCCCCGCCGGACGCGAGCAGCCCGGCATCTCTGCCCTGCCCGACGGGGCAAAATACTACCAATTCCTCATCCGCCGCTCCACCACCGCCGACCTGACCCCGGAGCGGATTCACCAGATCGGTCTCGACGAGGTCAAGCGCGACGAGGCCGAGATGCTGGCCATCGCGCAAAAGCTCGGCTTTGCCGATCTGGCCAGCTTCCGCGCCAGCCTCAAAAGCAATCCCAAGCTCCATCCCGCCTCGGCCGAAGCCCTGCTCGACGCCTATCGCGGCTACCTCGGCCCCATGCAGGCCAAACTGCCCCAGCTCTTCGGCCGCCTGCCCAAGGCGCCCTTCGAGGTCGCCGCGGTGCCCGATTACCTTGAAAAAACCTCCCCCCCCGCCTATTACGAGCCGGGCGCGCCCGATGGCAGCCGCCCCGGACGCCTGCGCATCGACACCTTCGACGCCGCCGGACGCAATCTCTACCAGGTGGAGGACGTCGCCTACCACGAGGGCCTTCCCGGCCATCACCTGCAAATCTCCATCGCCCAGGAGCTGGACGGCCTGCCCGCCTTCCGCAAATTCGAGCGGTATACGGCCTACACCGAGGGCTGGGGACTCTACGCCGAACGCCTGGGCAAGGACGTCGGCTTCTACCAGGACCCCTACTCCGACTATGGCCGCCTGGAGGGCGACATCTGGCGCGCCATTCGCCTCGTCGTCGATACCGGCGTCCACAGCCAGCACTGGACCCGCGAACAAATGCTCCACTACTTCCACGACCACTCCAACATCGACGAAACCAGCATCCAGGCCGAGGTGGACCGCTATATCGCCTGGCCCGGCCAGGCTCTGGCCTACAAGATCGGCCAGCTCAAGATCCTGGAGCTGCGCGACCGGGCGAAAACTGCGCTCGGCGGCAACTTCGATCTGCGCGCCTTCCACGACCAGGTGCTCGACTCCGGCGCCCTGCCCCTGGATTTGCTCGGCGACCGCATCGACGGCTGGATCGCGCAACAGAAGGCCCCCGCTCCCCGATAGGTCGAGGCGAATTCCAGCCGATGAGTTTTGCAGAGAACCCGCTAGATAGGTGGAATTTGTGCGATCCCGCCCTTCGCAAGGTGCGCAAAGGACGGGGGCGCCCAGGTTTGTGGTTAAGTCAAGAAAGTAAAGGATGGGTGGGCCACCCGCAACACGAGTGGCCAGAATCACCTCTTTCATCCGCATCCAGTTGGCGAAAGCGGTCCGTCGGGGTGCGGCTGAATGACTTGTCATCGGACGAGTGCCGCGCAACCGGCTGCCGGAAGATTTATCATTTCAACATTCGTATTCACACTCTTTGGGAATGGGCTGTACGACCGATTTCGGCCGCGAGCCGGTTGCGGAGTTGAATGATTCGTCATCGGAAAACAGATCGCAGAAACCGCCGTCCTCGTGCATGGCGAGGGGAACATTTTTACCACCCTGCCATTGCGCGAGAATGACGTTTATTTCTCCGCAGTTGCACAAGGACAACCACGATCTGCAAGATTAACGCTCTGTCCACCCGTACTTTCTAAGGACTGTATGTCGCGTTTAAATCCGTACGTCGTTTTGCTAACCCTCATCGCCACATTGGGCGGATTGCTGTTTGGATATGACACGGCCGTAATCAATGGCGCGGTGGACAGTCTGAAAGCCTATTTCATCGATCCGCGATTTACCGATCTGACCAACGCCGCACAGGCCAACGCAGCGAATTCGCTGCTTGGCTTTGTGGTTTCCAGTGCCCTCATCGGTTGCATCGTCGGCGGGCTCATGGGCGGCTGGGTCAGCACCCACCTCGGCCGCAAGCGCGGATTGATCGTTGCCGCCGTGCTTTTCCTGCTTTCAGCCTTGGGCGCCGCGGCGCCGGAATTTCCTTTTGCCCCCATTGGCCACGGCGGTCCCGGATACATGGCGAATTTTGTTGTTTACCGTATCCTCGGCGGCATTGGCGTGGGACTGGCCTCGATGTTATCGCCGATGTATATCGCGGAAATCGCACCGCCCAAGGTCCGGGGAAATCTGGTGGCGTGGAACCAATTCGCTATTATCTTCGGCATGTTGGTGATTTACTTCGTCAACTTCGGAATTTCGAAGACGGGGAGCGGCGATGCCTGGCTCAATACCATCGGCTGGCGCTACATGTTCCTCTCCGGCACCATTCCAGCGGGTCTTTTCTTGCTGCTTCTGTTTTTTGTGCCTGAAACTCCGCGTTACCTGATGCTGAAGGGTAATGAGAGCGGCGCGCGCGCGGTGCTGGCCAAGCTGGTCACACCGGAGGAGGCGGAAAAGGAGTTTTCTGAAATCCGCGCCTCGCTCAGGGAGCATCACTCGGGCAAATTGTTTTCCTTCGGCGTGCTGCTTATTTTCATCGGCATCGCGCTGTCGGTCTTCCAGCAATTCGTAGGCATCAACGTCGTGCTCTATTATGCGACGGATATTTTCAAAGGCATGGGCTTGAGCACCAATGCCTCGCTCTTTCAAACCATCATTGTCGGCGCGGTCAACCTCAGTTTCACGATGGTTGCCATCCTGGCCGTGGACCGGTTCGGCCGCCGGCCGCTGCAAATCATCGGAGCGCTGGTCATGGCGGTGAGCATGATCTCCTTGGGCACGAACTTCTGGCTGGGCGGCAAAGGCATGGTCGCGATTGTCTGCATGTTGGTCTATACCGCCGGATTTGCCGTTTCCTGGGGGCCCGTCACCTGGGTGCTCTTGAGCGAGATATTCCCAAACCAGATTCGCGGCAAGGCCATGGCCGTAGCCGTTGCGTCGCAGTGGGTGGCCAATTATCTCGTCAGTTGGACGTTCCCCATTCTCGATAAGAATCCCTATCTGGTGGACCATTTCAAGCATGGGTTCGCCTATTGGATTTACGGCGCAATGAGCGTTCTCGCCGCTTTGTTCATGTGGCGAGTTGTGCCGGAAACAAAAGGGCATTCCTTAGAGGAGATCGAAACGGTGTGGCAGGGCGTTGGCAATAAGTAAGATCCGGCAAGATAGCATGGCATATTCTGGCAAACTTCCTGTTTCCATCGCCCCATCGGGTGCGATGGAAACAGGAATCGGTCATCCATCGCAGGCGACAAGACAAGCATAAAGATAACTGCTCTCTATTCTCGCCAATAAAAGCTCCTCCCGGGATTACTCCTCGAAGACCGGCAGGGTGCATCGATTTCCTTGGACAACGGCGTCAACTTCAGCGATCGGCCCAAAGCGCGCGCCGATTTTCGGGAATGGGTGGAGGACATTTTGTCGCCTTGCCCGCAAGCTCTCGTTTTTTGCCGATTGTTCATCGATTACTAACAGTCCATTCTTGAGTTTCCCCCAGAATTCACATCAAGTCGCATGCTTCTGAGACAGCCAGGCGATCCTCCGGATTGCACTGCGCAGATGTGCCCGATCCGGCGCTGCCCTGCCGGACGGGAACCGGGAGCGCCGGCCGCCCAAGCCCTGCGCATCCCCCCACCCCGCACACCGTTCCCACCCCACGGGTGCGTATTCCCTGAAAGGAAAATCATGATTCGAGGCCATTTCCCTTCCAGCTCATTGATGCTTGTTCTGTTCGGCGCGGCCGTTGCCGCCGCACAGCAGCCGGCCGCATCCGGTCCAGCCGCACCCGCAGACGAACAGCAGCCGAAGATCACCAATACCGAGACCATTGTGGTGACCGCTCCAGGCGAATTCCGCGTCGAGCAGTCTTTGGAATTGCCCACTCTGATCGAGGAAGCGCCAGGAACCAGCCCCATCAAGGCGCTGGAACAACTGCCCAGCGTCAACTTCCAGGCCGCCGATCCCTACGGCTCCTACGAGTGGGCGGTGCGCATCTCGGTGCGCGGCTTCAATCAGAATCAGCTTGGTTTCACGCTCGACGACATTCCGCTGGGCGATATGTCCTACGGTAACTGGAACGGGCTGCACATCAGCCGCGCCATCACCGACGAAAACCTCGGCCGGGTGGTGCTCTCGCAAGGTACCGGCGCATTGGAGACCGCATCCACCAGCAACCTGGGCGGCACCATCCAGTTCTACTCCGCCGATCCCTCCGACAAGCGTAGCGTGACGGTGAGCCAGACCTTCGGGAGCTGGAGCGCCGCGCGCACCTTCGCTCGCTTCGAGAGCGGCCTGCTGCCCAATCACACCAAGTTTTACCTGACCGGCGCCTACAATCTCTCCGATAAGTGGAGAGGCCATGGAGATATCGGCCAGAATTACTGGCAGCTCAACGGCAAGCTGGTTCACTATATCGGCGCCGGCGGCGTAGTTTCGATCTTCGCCGACGTCTCGGACCGCCGCGAGGTGGATTACCAGGACGACAACAAAGTCTGGGTCAACCAGTTGGGATACAACTGGGATAACTGGGGCAACTGGGCGCAATCGGTCCAGGCGGCCTGGGCCTGCGATGGCGTGGGCAGCTATCCCGCGCCGGTGAACACTCTCTCGGCCAGCGACGATCCCTGCGACGCCGGCTACTATGGCGGATCGGGCCTGCGCAAGGACCAACTCGCTGGCATCAGCTACAAACAGGCGATCGGCGACCACTTCACCTTGAAGCTGACCGGCTACGGCCACAACGACGACGGGCGCGGCCTGTGGTTCACGCCCTATCTGCCCACCTACCAGAACATCTATGCTCCCAGCCCGGCAACCATCGTCTCTCCCATCTCGCTGCGCACCTCGGAGTATGGCATCGAGCGGGGCGGCTTTCTGGCCTCGCTGGCCTATGAGACGGGCAAGAACAAGCTCGAAGGCGGCGTCTGGTTCGAGGGCGAACGCTGGAACCTGGCGCGGCGCTTCTATGCTACCGGCGCCACCAGCCCGATCCATTCGCTCTACGACTTTCCTTCCAACCCCTTCTACACGCAGTGGGAATATGTCTTTGACACCACGGTCTACGACATCCATCTGCAAGATGTGTACAAGGTCAACGACAAGGTGACTCTGGCGGCCGGTTTCAAGACGGAAGAGACCAATACCGACGGCGAGCTTTCCAACACCTTCAAATCCAGCCCCGTGTATGTTCCAAACGAATATGCGCAGGGCTCGCTGACCTCGGGCAAGCCCATCCTGCCCCAGTTCGGTGCCAACTTCAAGCTCGACAAGGCCAACGAAGTCTTTGGCGACGCGGCCTATAACGTACGTTCCTATGTCCCCGGCGGCTATGGCTACGGGACCTCGCCCTGGGGCACCACGCAAGCCGGCTTCACGCAGTTGAAGACGAATCTCAATCCCGAAACTTCCTGGACCGAAGAGGCCGGTTACCGCTCCACCACGCAGCACGCAGCGGTGCAGGCAAGCTACTTCCACGTCAACTTCCAAAACCGCCTGCTGGCCTTTGCCCAGGGCGCCGGCATCGCCGGAAACGCCTCGATCCTCTCCAACGCCGGCGGCGTCACCACCAACGGCATCGACGGTTCAGCGAGCATCCGCGTCACGCCGGAGATCACGCTCTACAACGGCGCCACCTGGAACAAGTCCACCTACGACAAGAACGTGACCGCGGCGAATGGTTCCTGCATCTACACCGACCCCACCGGCGCTTGCCTCTCCATCAAGGGCAAGATCGTGGTGGATACGCCCGAAGGTCTCTACAAGAGCGCGCTGGACTACAACAAGTCCGGCTTCTTCGCGCACATCGGCGCCGACTACATGTCGACCCGCTACTTCACCTACACCAACGACGGCAGCGTCGGCGGCCGCTTCCTGGCCGAGTTCGGCACCGGCTACACCCGCGAGGAACTGGGCGCCTTCAAGCAGTTCAAGGCGCAGTTCAACATCTACAATCTGCTTAACTCGCAGTATTACGCCTCCATCGGCACCAACGGCTTTGTCGCCAGCGATCCGCTGTCGGTGGCCAACAATACGCTTCAGCCAGGCGCGCCGCGCACCGTCACCGGCACCTTGTCTGTGCGTTTTTAGAAAGCTGAGCCAGTTAACAGCCCGAGGGTGCGGAGACTTCCGCGCCCTCGGTTTTTTGCGCCCGCAAACCGTGATAGCCTTGTGAGTTCCTGAAAAAGGCCCGCCGGCGCGCTGGCTGGAACCGGTCCCGGCCCGGCTTTTTTTATCCATGGGAGAGACTCGAATGAAACGCCTTCTGGCCATCGCATTGACTTGCGCATTTTCCTGCTGCCTGCACGCGCAGGTCCTCGACACAACCGTTTGCGAGATTCTCAAGAATCCGCAATCCTTCAACGGAAAGACGGTCCGCATCAAAGGTACGGCGGCCGCCGGTTTCGATCAGTTTGTTGTCAAGGGCGGCGGATGCGGCCAGAGCGTGAACGGCATCTGGCTTTCCTATCCGGAAGGGACGAAGGGCAAGGCCGGACCGGCAGCCATCCTGCAATTGCAGCCCGCGCGGAACTTTGCCGGGAGTGTGACACCGGTCGAGCGGACGCCGGTAACTCTTGAGAAGAACAAGGACTTCAAGCAGTTCGATTCCCTGCTCTCCACGCCCTACAAAAGCGGCGGGTTGTGCCTGGAGTGCACGCGCTACGAAGTCAGCGCGACCCTCGTGGGCCGGCTCGACGGAACCGCAGCGGGCTTGAAGCGCGACGGCGCGGGCAAGATTGTGGCGATCGCCGGATTCGGCAATTTGAACGCCTATAGCGCGCGCCTGGTGCTGCAGTCGGTCGCGGATATTTCGCCGCAGGAGATCGACTACTCGAAGAGCGCCGCAGCCACCAAGGGCGACTCGACACAGGATTCCGGCGGTGGAGATCCGGTTGCGGCCGCGCACCAGGTAGCGCGCGTCTTCGGCCCCGGCAATCCCCTGGGAGAGAAGCTCGAGCGGGCCGCCGCGGCCTTCGGCAAGCCCGGCGAAGACAATGGCGTGGACATTGGATTCGGAGTTGCCAACGAAGCTACCCAGAAGAACGAGGCGAAGGGGCAGTCCGACTCTCCGGATGGCGTGCTCTTCAATTGCACCTTCGATATGGCCCGGCTGAAGGGCAGCGCACTGGCCATTGCCATCGCTTTCTCCGGGACGCAGATTGCCGATCTTCGCGACCCGCAGTCGAACGGGGGAGATTCGGGAAGCTACGTTCTTGAATCAGACGGCTTGCAGATCGCGGCCCTGAGCGCAATCGGGAACCGCTTGAAGACTCTGACCCTGCCCGGCAGCTACCTCTTGTGGAACGTGGCCTGGCCGCCCGCCGACCGCGACAAAGCGCTGAACGACGCGATCACGAGCTATCTCGCCAACCAGGAATCGTTCGCCAGGTGAGCAGCAAACAGCGTACATTCGCCGGCCGGGCGGCCGAACGGATCATCCGCGCGTTCGCCAGCCAGGCGGTTGCGCAAGCGGGCTGGCCGTGGCATCCGCCGGGCAGATGCGCGTATCCTTGAGAGCAGCACCAACTCACTCATCCAATGAACAAGGAAAAAGGAAAAATGGCGGAGATTGCCGTTGAGGCCACCGAAGTACCCGCGCAGTTGCCCCACGTCCGTGTCGCCGTCCTCGGCGCCGGAAAGATGGGCGGCATTCTGCTGCAAGCCTTCCTGAAGCAGAACCTGTTTGCTCCCGATCAGATTCACGCCACCGTGGGTCACGCTGAGCGGGCGCTGGCGCTCAGTACGCAGTGGGGCGTGGACGTGAGCACCAACAACCTCGAGGCGGCCAGCCAGTCCGACCTGATCCTGCTGGGCGTCAAGCCCTTCCAGGTTCCCGCCCTGATCGAGGAGATTCGCCCTGCGCTCACCAAGGACAAGACGCTGATCTCCTTCGCGGCCTCGGTCAAGACCCGCGCCATCGAGGATGCCGCCGGCCTCGAGATGGCCGTCATCCGCGCCATGCCCAACACGCCATCGGCGCTGGGCGCCGGCGCCGCCGCCCTGTGCCGCGGGCGCTTCGTTTCGGCCAAGCAGATGGAACTCGCCGAGCGCATCTTTGAAACCGTGGGCCGCACGGTGACCGTGGACGAGAAACATATGGACGCCGTGACCGGCCTCTCGGCCTCGGGACCGGCTTACATCTACATCATCATCGAGGCCCTGGCCGAAGCCGGCGTCAAGGTGGGCCTGCCGCGCGACATCGCCACCCAGTTGGCCGCACAGACGACCTTCGGCTCCGCCAAGATGGTACTCGAAACCGGCTACCATCCAGCTTTGCTCAAGGACGCCGTGACCACGCCCGCAGGCTGCACCATCGACGGCATTCTGGAACTGGAAGAAGGCGGCCTGCGCGTCACCCTCATCAAGGCCGTGATGCGCGCCACCGAGCGGGCCAAGCAACTGGCCGCGGGGTAAGATTGCTTTGTGATTTCCCAGGTCCCAAAACCAGGACCTGGGGCATCTGTTCGGATAACGATGTCCTTGAGTGCTCACTCGCTGACCCACTGATTTACTGGTTCCTATTTTGCAAATTCGACGCCCAACCTGGCTGCCCTCTTACCTGCCGGAACTCGAAGGCCTGCGCGGCCTGGCGATTCTGGGGGTGGTTCTCTATCACTGCAACCCGCGTCTGGTGGGCACATGGATTCACTACGCATCCTTGTGGGGCTGGTCGGGAGTCATTCTCTTCTTCGCGCTCAGCGGCTTTCTGATTACATGCAACCTGCTGGGGGCGCGGGATAAACCACATTACTTTCACAACTTCCATGCGCGCCGGGCGCTGCGCATCTGGCCGGTCTACACGCTGGTGCTGGCGGTGGTCTACCTCGAGGCGCCGTGGTTCATTGGCCCCTCCGTCTGGGACGCGGTGAAGGCCGCGCCCTGGCTGGCCTACATCTTTTTTGTGCAGAACCTCTTTCACCTCGCCCTGCCGCCGGCCATCGGCCCCACCTGGGCGCTGGCCATCGAGGAGCAGTATTACTTCTTCTGGGCGCCGCTGGTCCGCTTCCTGCGCCGGCCGTGGATGCTGGCCACGGTGCTGGCCGGTGCGCTGGTCGCCTCTCCGCTGCTGCGCCTCGGCCATCACGCCTGGCTCAACCCGACCCATACGCTGATTCATCTGGACGGCATTGCCCTGGGCAGTTTGCTGGCGCTGGGGATGTATACGCTGCCGATCAGCCGCCGCGTCTGGTGCTGGATAGGCCTGGGCGGCTGTGTCGCGGGCATCGCGGCGGCCGCCACCGTTGCCGGCGGCACCGCCTTCCTGGATTCCGCGCTCGCCGTCGGTTTTGTCGGCGCGATGCTGGCCTGCATTGCCTCCACCGGCTCCGGCAATCCACTGTCTGCCCTGCTGCGCAGCGGGCCGCTGGCCTTCTATGGCCGCATCAGCTACGGCCTCTACATGATCCACATCATGATCTTCGTCTTCTTCGGCTGGTTCGATCTGCGCATGGATCGCTATGGCACCGCCGGCAATCTGGCCGTGGTGGCCTTCCGGCTGGCCGTCTCCACCGTGTTGGCTGCAGCGCTCTGGTACGGCTTTGAATCGCAGATTCTCAAGCTCAAGCGCTACTTCGCGACGCCTCAATCCGCAGAAAATAAAATCGCTTAGCCGATATCCGCTGGAGCGGAAAGAGAACGGCCCTCAGCGCGGCCAGCGCCCGACAATCACAAACAGCGCCAACAGAAACAACGCCACATTGGGCGCGGCCGACTCCTCGCGGCGCAGGTGATAGATCCCTGCGCCCACCATCACCAGCCCCAATACGCCGGCTGCCAGCCGGACGACCAGATGAGCGGGAACCAGCGCAGCCGGAGTCAGAACGCCCAGCGCGCCCGCAATCTCCAGCACGGCAACCACGGCAGCCTGGCCGCGCGACATCCCGATCGGCCCGCCCTTTGCCCGGCTCTCCAACGTTTTCATCAGCTTTTCATAGGCAAACAGCTTGCTGCCTCCCGTGAACAGAAACACGCCCGCCAGCAGCATTTGCGCAATCCAAAGTAGACCGTTCATTGCCCCACCTGCCTGCCTTGCTCGTCCCTCGGTTTTCGGCTGCAAATCGCCGGAACTTTGGCAGGACTCCAGATTGAACCGCGAAACCGCAGCGCATGTCAAGGACGGCGCGTCCACGCGCAGCGCGCGGCTTCCAGGCCGAAAAGGAAGAGCGGAACAGTTCCACAATCTGAATCGCCGTCCCATCGAAATGTGACATCAATCACCCTTAGCTGTAACCTGCGGCTGCTAGGCTTCTAATGTCACGGGAATTGCTATTTCAGAGGTGGATCATGAGCGAAACAGCGAACAAGAATCCCCTTAGCCCGGAACTGCTGGCCAAGATGGACGCCTACTGGCGTGCCGCCAACTATCTCTCCGTGGGCCAGATTTATTTGAAAGACAACCCGCTGCTGGAGCGGCCACTCACGCTGGACGACGTGAAGCCGCGCCTGCTGGGCCATTGGGGCACCACGCCGGGGCTCAATTTCCTCTATGTGCACTGGAACCGTCTGATCCGCGAGCGCGACCTCAACATGCTCTACATCATAGGACCGGGGCATGGCGGACCAGGCCTGGTGGCCAACACATACCTTGAAGGCTCCTACTCAGAGATTTACCCCCACATCGAGCAAAACCGGGACGGCATCAAGCGGCTCTTCCGCCAGTTCAGTTGGCCCTATGGAATCCCCAGCCACGTCGCGCCCGAGACGCCGGGCTCCATCCACGAGGGCGGCGAACTGGGCTACTCGCTGGTCCATGCCTACGGCGCGGCCTTCGACAATCCCGACTTGATCGTGGCCTGCGTCGTGGGCGACGGCGAGGCCGAGACGGGCCCGCTGGCGACAAGCTGGCACTCGAACAAGTTTCTCAATCCCGCCACCGACGGCGCGGTTCTGCCCATCCTGCATCTGAACGGCTACAAGATCGCCAATCCCACGATTCTCGCCCGTATTCCCCATGCCGAGCTGGAGAGCCTGATGCGCGGCTACGGCTACGAACCCTTCACGCTGGAGGGCGACGATCCGGCTGTGATGCACCAGCAGGCCGCCGCGGTCTTCGACACCATGCTGGACCGCATTGCCGAAATCCAGAAGGCCGCCCGCGAGGGTGGTTCGACTGAACGCCCGGCGTGGCCCATGCTCATCATGCGCACGCCCAAGGGCTGGACAGGGCCCAAATTCGTCGACGGCAAGCCGGTAGAGAACACCTGGCGCGCTCATCAGGTTCCGCTTTCCGAGATCTTCGAGAAGCCGGAGCACCTGCGCCAACTCGATGAGTGGATGCGCAGCTACAAGCCGGAGGAGCTCTTCGACGAAAAGGGAAAGTTCCGCGAGGAACTGGCGGAAATCGCGCCCAAGGGACGGAGGCGCATGGGGATGAACGCCCACGCCAACGGCGGCCTGCTGCTGCATCCGCTCAAGGTGCCCAACTTCCGCGATTTTGCCGTGAAGATCGAGGGCCGAGGGGCGACGGACGTCGAATCCACGCGCATCCTGGGCCATCTGCTCCATGCCGTCATGGAAGCCAACAAGGAGCAGAAGAACTTCCGCGTCTTCGGGCCCGACGAGACGGCTTCAAACCGGCTCCAGGACGTGATTACCGGAACCGGCAAGGCCTGGATGGCCGGGACGCTGCCGGTGGACGAGAACCTGTCTGAAACCGGCCGGGTGATGGAAGTGTTGAGCGAGCACATGTGCCAGGGCTGGCTGGAGGGCTATTTGCTCACCGGACGCCACGGCTTCTTCTCGTGCTACGAGGCCTTCATCCACATCATCGACTCGATGGTGAACCAACATGCCAAGTGGCTGAAGACCACGCGCGAGATTCCCTGGCGCAAGCCCATCGCCTCGCTCAACTACCTGCTCAGTTCGCTGGTCTGGCGGCAGGACCACAACGGTTTCAGCCACCAGGACCCGGGCTTCATCGACCATCTGCTCAACAAGAAGGCCGATGTGGTGCGCATCTATCTGCCCCCCGACGCCAACACTCTGCTCTCGGTCTCCGACCACTGCCTGCGCAGCAAGCACTATATCAATCTGATCGTGGCCGGCAAGCAGCCCGCGCCGCAATGGCTCACCATCGACGAGGCCGTGGCCCACTGCGCCACCGGACTGGGCGTTTGGAAGTGGGCCTCGAACGACGATGGCAACCCGGAGGTCGTGATGGCCTGCTGCGGCGATGTGCCCACGCTGGAGACCCTGGCTGCGGTCTGCCTGCTGCGCGAGAAGATTCCCGACCTGCGCATCCGCGTGGTGAATGTGGTGGACCTGATGGCTCTGCAGCCGCAGTCCGAACATCCGCATGGCCTGCCCGACGAGGAATTCGACCGTCTCTTCCCGGTTGGCACGCCGGTTGTCTTCGCGTTCCACGGCTATCCCTGGCTGATTCACCGGCTCACCTACCGGCGGCACAACCACGACAACATCCATGTGCGCGGATACAAGGAGGAGGGCACCACGACCACGCCCTTCGACATGTGCGTGCTCAACAACATCGACCGCTTCCAACTGGCGCTCGACGCCATCCGGCGCGTGCCCAGGCTGGCGCCGAAGGCGGACGCGGCGCAGCAGTGGTACTCCGAGGCCATTCAGCGCCACCGCTTATATGTCTCGGAAAACGGCGACGACCTGCCCGAAATCAAGGACTGGCGCTGGCCTAAGAACTAACTTTCGACTTACTGGACGCGCCAGGTCTCGCCTTTGAGACCTGGGAGTTCTCGAACTCACCCGCTGATACGCTCAGCCCCAACCCCGAGGTGTTCTTTCATGGCGTCTTTGCCCGTATTGGTTTTGAATAGCGGTTCTTCTTCCATCAAGTTTTCAGTCTATGAAGCCGGCGACGGCGAACGAACCAAGCTCTTCGAGGGCGCGGTCGACGGCATCGGCACCGATCTGGGCAAGTTCTGGATCAAGGACGCCAACGGCAAGAAGCTGGTTGACCAGACCCCGGCTCTGCCCACGCGCGCGGTTGCCTTCAAGCTGGTCGCAGACGCGCTGCACTCCGGCGACTTCCCTGCCCCGGCGGCCATCGGCCATCGCATGGTCTCCGGCGGTCCGACGGTGCAGGAGAACCAGCTCATCACGCCCGAGCTGATCGACGAGATGGAAAGCTACACGGCCTTCGCGCCTCTCCACACGCCCATCGCCGTCTATATCATGCGCGAGGCGCTGCGCCTCTTCCCCGGCATTCCCAACTTTGTGATCCTGGATACGTACTTCCATCGCACCATGCCCGAGGTGGCCAAGCACATGCCCATCCCGCCCGAGTATGCGGCCATGGGCGTGCGCCGCTATGGCGCGCACGGCATCTCCTACGAATCGATCGTTTACCAGTTGCAGCCCAACGTGCCGGAGAAGCTGATCGTCGCCCATCTCGGCAACGGCGCCTCCATCTCCGCCATCCTGCATGGCCAGTGCCTCGACACCTCAATGGGCCTCACGCCCACCGGCGGCATCATCAGCGGCACGCGCACCGGCGACATCGATCCAGGCGTGCTGCTGTTTATCCTGCGCAAGTTTGTGGATGCGGGCATGACCGCCGGCGAGGCTGCCGACCAACTGGAGATCGTAGCCAGCAAGAAGGCCGGCCTGCTCGGCGTCAGCGAGCTCTCCAACGACATGCGCGACCTGCGCGACGCCATCAACGCCGGCAACGCCAAGGCGCGCCTGGCCGTGGACAAGTTCAACTGGACCCTGGTCAAGTGGATCGGCAGCTATGTGGCCGAGCTGGGCGGGCTCGACATGCTGGTCTTCACCGGCGGCATCGGCGAAAACGACATTGCCGCCCGCGGAGAGATCTGCGCCGGCCTGGGCGCTTTGGGCATTGTGCTGGACAAGCAACGCAACAACGTCCGCGGCGAAGCCACCATCTCGGCGGAGAACTCGCCGGTGACGGTGCGCGTCATTCCGCCCGCCGAAGACCTGATCATCGTCAACCACGTCGTCCGGCTGCTCGCGGCGTAGAGAACAGCGAAGCATCCCGATTCTCGGCCTGCCTTCGCCATGCAAGGGCAGGCCGAATCTCTGCAAGCCGGCCTCGCGCCTGTTCTACACTGGTGGGTTCCATACGGAGCCTTCCTCTATGCCTGCTACCGCCATTCCCGTCGAAATCCAAAGCCTTCCCTCGCCCGCCCTGCGCCGCTTTGCCTGGGGCGTGCTGGTTTACTTCATCGCCGTCATCCTGTGGGGCACGCTGGTGCGCGCCACCGGCGCCGGAGCCGGCTGCGGCAATCACTGGCCGCTCTGCAACGGCACGGTGATCCAGCATTCGGCCAGCGTGGACACAATGATCGAGTTCACTCATCGCCTCACCAGCGGCCTTTCATTCTTCGCTGTCGTGGGGTTGCTGGCCTGGACCTTCGCCGGCACGGTGCGCGGCCACCTGGCCCGCGCGGCAGCCGTCGCCTCGGTGGTCTTCACTCTGATTGAAGCCACGCTGGGCGCACTGCTGGTCAAGCTCGGGCTCACTGCGCAGAGCCAGTCGCCGCTCCGGCCCGCCTATCTGGCGCTGCACCTCGCCAACACGCTGCTGCTGCTGGCCGCGCTTACCCTCACCGCGCACCTGCTCAGCCGCAACAAGGGCTACCAGCGCGGCAGCATCCGCATGGTTGCGCCCTTCGCCGCTGTTGCCGGCGTCTTCGCGGTCATGATTGTGGGCGTCACCGGTTCGCTGGCCGCGCTGGGCGACACGCTCTTCCCCGCCTCGTCGCTGGGCCTGGCGCTGGCCCAGGACTTCTCTGTCACCAGCGGCTGGCTGGTGCGCTGGCGCTGGATGCATCCCACCGTGGCGTTCCTGGCCAGCATTTCACTGATCTGGCTGCTGGTGCGCGCGACGCGGCGCAGGACGCACTGGGACAATCGCGGCCTCTCCGCTCTGGTGCTGTTGCTGCTAGCCGTGGTCTACGCGCTGGGACTGCTGGACGTGGCGCTGCTGGCTCCGCTGTGGGTGCAGGTGGCGCATCTGCTCGCCGCCGACACGCTGTGGGCCGCGCTGGTGGTGCTGGCTGCCCGGCTGACGCTGGAGCCGAGGGACGCGGAGTAGCGATTGAGGGAGTAGGGAACAGAAGATCGAAGTGCGCGAAATCTGCCAATGTGTCATTTTGAGTTTTCGTGGGCTTGAATTACTTTCTCTTCCATCTCTTTCCAGTACTTGAGGTGCTCTTTGCGGGCGGAAATAGACAAACGCATTTTGCAGTAGCCTAAAGCCCACCGAAGGTCGGGCTCATTCCTCTGCAGAATCGCGGCCTTCATTCGCGCAAGCTCTTTCAAGCATGTCATGTGACTCCTCAGCCAAGTTTTCTTTACAGAAAGCCGCAGCCTATCCGAACTGGATAGGCTGCGGCTTTCTACTCCCTACTCTCTGTTCCCAATTCCCTGCTTCACTTCACCAGCACGCCCGCAGAGGTGTAAGACTTGCCGTCCACGCTGAATGCCATCACAGGCAGTTCAGGCGTGGCGGTCAGATACTCGATCTTCCCATCGCGCAGGATCACGGTATCCTCGGTCTTGCCGCCGCGGATGCTGGGATTCCACGCGAAGGCCTGGTTGTTAAGCAGGACTTCGGCTCCCTTGGGCGTAGCCACCCACTCGCGCTCGGCATAGCCGGTCGGACCGCCCTGGTGATGGAACTTCTCCTCGCCGGGGAAGCCTTGCGCCGCATACGCCGCCTGGGCCACGCGAAACAGCTCGGCCGAAGTGGCGCCGGAGCGGGTTGCGTTCAGCAGCGCGGCGTTCACCTGCGCCGCCGCGGCAAAGCGCTCGACAAGCTCCGCGGGCAGTGCGCCGAAATGGACGAAGCGCGTAATCGAAATCACCAGGCCCCACTTGCGCGCGCACAGGTTCAGCATGGCGTACTGCTTGAGCCGGTTGCCGCGCGGCACGGCGTGCTTGTACTTGTAGATCCGCTCGTCCACGGCATAGAGCGCCACCGAAGGCAGAATGCCGCGGCGCAGCAATCCAGCCGCGGTAATGGCCTCTAGGTCGTACTCGCTCAGGCCGGGCTCGACCTGGTTGAGCGCCTCCACCGTGGCTGCGGCGGTCTCCGCGCCCAACCAGCGGTAGCGCGCAATCTCGGTCTCGCTCAGCGCCGCGCGCAGCGGGTAGATGTTCACGGCGCTCAGGCCCGCGACCGGCGCATCGCTGCCGACCGGTCCGCCGGAGAGGCGCACCGCGGCTTCCGCGGTTTCATCCGCGTACCAGGGAAAGAGCACCGGCTCAAAGTCCAGCGCGCCAAACTCTTCGTCGTGGGCCCGCGGCGCTTCATTCTCCGTGGTCAGGTAATAGCGCTTGCCCGCGGCGGTCACCAGCACGGAGTACGTGCCGGTTTCGGCGCATGTACAAACGACTCCCTCGACCGCGCCGCCCGTCAGCCAGGCAATATTTTCGTTGCGCCGCAGCAGCACGCCGGCCAGCTTTTGTTCGCGCAACCACTCCACTACTTTTTCGTGCTTCGCGTCCAACTCCGCATTCCAGGCTGCTTCCGTCACCAGCGTGGCGCCGCTCGCCACCAGGCTCTTCCCGATTCTCTTCGTCATGATTGCGTATCCTTTTTTCTCGACTGCGCCTATAAGAAGTTCGGGCGTTGACTTGGACTCGTCAACGCCCGACCGGTTTCTGTAACTCGCTTAGTCTTCCAACTCGGGATGATAGTGGCTCTCCCAGCCCAGATAGCGGGTGGCGGCCTCGTGCACGGCCTTTGAAACATCGCTGAAGTTGGCGGCCACGTGATGCTCGAAGCCCTCGCGGCAGATGTACTTCAGCAGCCGCTGCAACTGCGGAATCTCGGCCACGCCCGCGCCGCCGAAGGTCTCCAGCGGATCGTCGGTGAACTTGCCCTGACCCGTGTAGCCGCGGATCACGCCGTAGTTGTCGTCCGTCGAGTAGCGGGCATAGCTCATCACGCCGGCCTTGACGCGGCCCACGCAGGTGCCGAAGGTGTTGTCCTTGCCCACCGTGCCGGCGATGATCGCCTGGTAGTCCATCGTCGGAGCCTGGCCGAAGAAGTGCTTGGGCAGGTTGGAGCAATGGAAGCAGACGCACTTGTCGGGATGGCTGCCGTAGTTGTTGTTCCAGTCCAGCAGCGCCGAGGGCGTCTGGCTGGCCAGGGCCAGCATGTGCATGCTCAGCACGCCGGGCACATCCACTTCGCAGGCCGATGGAATCAGGTCGTTGCTCATCATGCTCATGATAGTGCAGGGCACCACGCCGAAGAACTCCTCGAACGAGGTCCAGCACTGCACGGCGGTCACGCTCACGTTGGTCTGCTTCATCCAGCCGTCGATCACCGCACCCAGCTTGGCCATCTTGAGCAGCGCCGCGTCGGGAATGCCGGAGGTGGAAACATAGGCCTTGATAGCGGCCAGCTTGGCCTGCGCGGCTTCGTCGCTGTCCTTCAGCCGGTTGATCCGGCCGAAGATCTCCGAGAGGTCGATGGGCTCGATCGAGATGCCGCTGGTTTCAAGCAGGCGCTCGGAGTAGCGGACGGTGTTGAAGGCCGCCGGGCGCGCGCCGATGGCGCCAATGCGCAGATTCTTCAGTCCCTTCACGATGCGGCAAACCGCCGAGAACCATTCCAGATCCGCCTTGAACTCCGGCGAACTCAGCGACTCGGTATGCAGCGTGGTCAGCGAATAGGGAATGCCGTACTGCATCAGGTTGTTACAGGCGCTCATCTTGCCGCAGAAGCTGTCGCGGCGGGTGGCGATGGTCATGTCGTCGGAGCGGTCGGGCGTGGCCTGCACCAGCACCGGAACCTGCAACCCGGAAAGCCGGATGGCGTCCACAATGCCGCGCTCCTCGCCGAAGTTGGGCAAGGTAATGATGATGCCGTCGATCTCGTCGGCATGTTTTTTGAACAGCTCGGCGCAACGCTGCGACTCAGCGTAGGTTTCCACCGCTCCATGTTTCGACTCAGCCGGGCTCAGCACCACGGCCTTTGCTCCCGCCGCTTCAAGAACCGCGATGATCTCCTCGCGGCCCGTCTTGGCTAGTTGGTCGGGGAAGAATCCGCGATTGCCGACCACGACTCCGAATGTCATCGTACGTTGCGCTGCCATATTCTCTGCTCCTCAATCGTTGCCGCCTGCGCGGCTTCATTGCTCCTGCCGAGGACCCGGAGATGCCGTCCCGGTTCCGGAATGCCCACGGCAGGAATCGTTATCAATTGACCTCGCGCCTCGACGGCCTGGCGCTTACTCTGCAAACTGCATCGCCGGGCCGGGTTACTTGGCGCGGCCGGGGCGGAACTTGACCACGTATAGCGTGCCGAGCGCCGCCAGCAGACCGCCCCACCAAACCGGCGTGTGCAGGTTGGTCAACTCGACCAGCGGCGGATAACATCCGGTCTGCCATTCGTAGACGCCATAGCCGAAGATCATCGACCCATAGATGACCAGCACCACTCCGATAAAGAACCAGATGGGAATTCCGGAACCATGCATATCTCTTTACCCTTTCCTCTCGCCTGTTACCAGAACATGATGTTGAGCGCCGCGAAGACGCACACCGCCAAACCCGCCCACAGGTAGACGTTCTTGTAGAACGGAACCGGATCTTCCTTGGGCAGGATGGTCGCGCCATAAACCAGACCGTCCAGCTCCGCCACCGGCCTGGGCTTGGTGAAGAGGCTGACGACAAAGATCACAATCGCGGTGGTCAGGAAGGCCCACAGCGCGCGGTAGAGGTTGGCGGCCATGTCGGTTGCCTGCGGATAGAGCGCGACCGTGCCGATGGCGGTAGGATCGACCTTGACCCAGACAAACAGGCTGACCGAAGTGACGATGCCTGTCAGCAGGCCCAGGAAGCCCGCGGGCGCGGTGGCCCGCTTCCAGAACATGCCCATCAGAATGGCGCCCAGCAACGGCGCGATGAAGAAGCTGAAGAGCGCCTGCACGTAATCCATGATGCCGTGTGCGTGCTGCACCAGGTAGCCCGCGCCGATGGAGATGGCCACGCCGATGAGAATCGACAGCCTGCCCACCAGCACATAGTGGCTGTCGGAGCCCTTCTTGTTGATGAGCGGTTTGTAGATGTCGTAGGTCCACACCGTGGAGAAAGCGCTCACGTTGCCCGCCATGCCGCTCATGAAGCCGGCGATCAGCGCGGTGATGCCCAGGCCGAGCAGGCCGGGGCCCAGGTAGCGGACCATCATCAGCGGCAGCGCCTGGTTATAGCTGTGCAGTTCGACGCCCGAAGTGCCGCTGAGGACTTTCTGCTGGTAAGCCGCGGGAAGCGTGGTTTTGGTCGCCATGGCCGTGGCGCAAGCGCCCGGATCGTCGATCTTGTCCTGCGAAGCGCTCACCGCGCAGGATTTCACCACGTCCTCGCCGACCAGCTTCATCGGGCTCTTGTCGGGATTCTGCAAGAGCACCAGACCCAGCAGACCGGGCAGAATGACGATGAACGGAACTGCCATTTTGAAAAATGACCCGATGATCGGAGCCATGCGCGCGGCCCTCAGGTTATGAGCCGCCAGCACGCGCTGCACCACCAGAAAGTCCGTGGTCCAATAGCCGAAGCTGATGACAAATCCCAGGCCCAGGACGATGCCCGACCAGTGCGTGCCCATGGGGTTGGCCGAAAAATGGCCGGTATCGCGCCATAGGTGGAAGTAGCTGTCCGAGTGCATGTTGGCCATGATCTTGGTCTTCAGCCCGGTCCAGCCGCCGGACTGCACCAGGCCCAGGATCGGAACCAGCATCGCTCCGCCCCAGATGAGCACGAATTGCATGACCTCGTTGAAGATGGCCGAGCGCAACCCGCCCAGGGTGACGTAAATGGCCACTGCCACCGCCGAGATCAAGATGCTGAAGGGAATGCTCCAGCCCAGAACGACCTTCATGACCACGGCCATGGCGAACATGTTCACGCCGCTCATCAGGATCATCTCCGCGGCGAAGGAAATGGCGGCCAGGATGCGGGCGTGCTCGCCATAGCGCAGTTGCAGATAGCCGGGGACCGAGTGGGTCTTGGAAACGTAGTAGAACGGCATCATCACCAGGCCTAGGAAGAGCATGGCCGGGATGGCGCCCACCCAGTACCAGTGGGTGGCCAGGATGCCGTACTGATAGGCCGAGCCGGCCCAGCCCATCAACTCCAGGGAGCCGAGGTTGGCTGAGACGAAGCTCAAGCCCGCGATCCAGGCGGTCATTTCGCGCCCGGCCATGAAGAACTCTTCGCTGGTATTCGATCTGCCTTTGAGATAGAAACCGATCCAGATCACCATCCCGAAGTAGATGACGATCACGGCGATGTCGAGCGGCTTCAGGTGCGCCATAGGCGTAACGCTGAAAGCCAGGAGGGCCGGCAGGGACCCGAGAGAGCCGGCGGCGGTGGAGGCTGGGACCAATCCGAACATTGCATCACCTGAACGGGGTGAATACGTCCGTGAAGCATTCGGACGTTCGCCCCTTAGTAAATGGGTTTACTCCAATACTTGTCAAGCGGCAAAGCGCTGCCGCGACAAAATAGCCCGCGTTCTGTCCGCGCCCGGAGTGGAAACCGGAAGACGGCGCGCAAACAGGACGCAGGAAACCAAGTAAGCGTTTACCCGACGAAGTGTACCACATCCCCGCCGCCGGGCAATACAGCCGGCGGGAAAACTCTCTCCCGAGGGAGACGGAGCTTCCAATTCCCCTCTTCAGCCAATAAAAACCAACGCTGGCTCTAGCCCTTACGCAGGCCCTTCAGAAGTCTTGCGAGAAAACAGTACCTTCCTCGCACCCTGAACAACTGCAAACGGCAACGGCGTCCAGAGTATCCTGGGCGCCGTTGCCGCTTCACCGGAATCCTTCGGGAGGGTTGGGATTAAAAGAGAATCTTCAGCGAGAACTGGGCGCAGCGCGGCTCGCCCGGACCAATGCCCGGATTGCCCAGGTACGGTCCCAGCGTGGAGCCGATGACGCCCGCCTCGCTGGCGAAGTCGAAGCCCACCGGAGCCAGGTTGGTGCGGTTGAAGGCGTTGAAAATGTCGGCGCGGAACTGCGCCTTCACCCGCTCATCCAGGTTGGTGTTCTTCAGTACCGCAATGTCCACGGCCGAGTAGCCGGGGCTGAAGTTCTGGTTGCGGCGCGTGGGCGAATAGGTTCCCGCGGGCGCGTCGACAAAGGCGTTGGGATTGAACCACTGCACCACGCCGCCCTGAATCGAGTGATCGACTCCAGCGGTTGGATTCTTGATCACCTGCACCGCGCGGTCGGCACTCTCGCCGTTGCCGCTGGGGTTGCTGTTCGAGGTCACCGTGTAGGGCGTGCCGCCGTGGAAGGAGTAGCCGGAGTTGACCTCCCAGCCGTTGGTCAGGCGGCCCGGCCCGCGGAAATGCGGAATGCGGTAGTCCAGATAGCCGGTCAGCGTCTGGCGCACGTCGAAGTCGGCGTTGCCGTACTCGCCCTTCTCATCCAGCGGATTCTGCGCCACGTAGGGGATTTCGCCCGTCTCGTAGTCCAGCGCATGTCCCCATGTGTAGCCGGCCGAGGCATCCAGATTGTGCCAGGCCTGCACCCGCAGCGAGGTCTGCAGCGAGTTGTAGTTCGATCCTTGATTACTCTCCAGTTCATCGATCACCGAGAAGTTGGGAAACTTGCTGAAGTAGGGGCGCGAGCACTGCAAATTGTTTCCGTCCGTCGTCGGAGTGGCTCCGCTGTACTGCGGCGTGCAAGTCGTCGAGGTGTACGGAACGGCCACGTTCAGGCTGTTCAGCGCGCCGGGGTTGATGTCCTGCAAGCCCAGCAGGTGCGTGCCCTTGGTGCCCACATAACCTACTTGCCAGATAATCGACGAGGTGAAGCTGTGCTGCACGTTCAGATCGATCGACTGCGTGTAGGCGGGCCGGAAATTCGGATTGATGGTCGAAATCTTCACCAATCCCTGCCCCGCCAGCGCATCGGCGTACGACTGGAAGATAGGCTGGCCAGAAGCGATGACGTTGCCATTTCCGGCGGCCTGCACCACGATCTGCGAACCGGCGGGGTTGAACTCCGGCCCGAAAACCGAGATGTTCTGCACGCCGTTGTTTTGCAAGATCGATTTGAGGAAGATCGAGTCGCCGTAGAGGCCATAGCCGCCGCGCACCACGGTCTTGCCCGACGCATCCGCCTGATAGCTGAAACCCACGCGCGGGCTGATGCCGGCCCAGAACTTCTTGTAAACGTTGGCTACTTGCTGGCCGGCCACGGCCAGGCCGGAAGGCTGGCTCGCATCGAAGACCGAGAGGTTCGGATAGGCGGAGTGCAGCGGCCCATCATAGTCGTAACGCGCGCCGAAGTTCAGGCTGAGCCGCTTGATCACCTGCCAGGAGTCCTGCCCGTAAACAGCCGTGGTGTTCACAAAGACCTGGCGCTTGGGATCGCCCTGAACAATCTCCGACTGAGCCGGATCGGGGCAACCAGCCAGAAAGTCCGCCAGGTATAGGATGTTGCCGTCCGACGGAGCATCCGTGGACGAATACGGAGCCTTGCCGTTGCCCAGCGCCGCGCAGGCCGATCCCGTCGTCGCCCATGGTCCCTGCGATGCGTCGAAGTAGATGGTGCCGCGCTGGCCCGTCTGGTAGAAGTCGTCCACCTGTGCCTGGCGAACTTCGCCGCCAAAGTGCATTTGGTGAGCGCCCTTGGTCCAGGTCAAGTCTTCGTCCAGGTGGCCGGTAATGTCGTTGCGGCCGGAGCGGGGCGTAATCCCGATCGGATCGAATCCCGAACCGCTGGCTGCCAATCCATCGCTGGCCGTGGTAGCGCCAATCACCAGCTTCGGAGATCCAGCCAGCGAGGGCGAAGTCACTCCGGTATTCAGACCCAGGCCCACCGGATTGAAGTCCGTCTCGGCGTCCGCAAAGGCCTGATTGTAGTAGCCGATGCCTATCGCCAACTGGTTGGTGATGTTGGTGGTGAGAACGCGGTTATAGACCAGCGAGAAGTTCTGCACGTGAATCGGCGCACTCTCGAAGTAGGGAGAAAGCTCCGAAGTCAGAGGAGCGACCTGCGTTCCCTGGCCCACAAACCAGGTAAACGCAATGTGATCCTTGTCGGTCAGTTGCTCGTCGATCTTCATGACGCCGTTGTAGCTGTGGCCGGTAATGTTGCCCGTCGCGGAGTAGTTATCCGCCTGCGCCGGTCCGGTCAGCGCCGACGCGGGCCAAAGTCCCTTCAGCGCGTTGGCGCCATTCAGCAGATTCAGCGAGACCTGGTTTACCGGCACACCATAGGCATTCAGCACCTGCATGGCCTCGGCCTGGTAGTCCGCCGAAGGCTCAGTGGCTTTGGTTCCGGCGCCAATCAAAAAGCTCTCATGCTCGCCGCTGAGGAAGAAGAATGTCTTGTCGCGCACGATCGGTCCGCCCACTGAAAAGCCATAGTGCTGATCGCGCGTGGCCGGCTTCGAGCTCTCCAGCGGATTCTCCGCCTGGAAGAACTCGTTGTGATTGAAGTAATAGGCCGTGCCGTGCAGTGCATTGGTGCCCGCCTTGATGGTCAGGTTGGCCGTACCGCCGGAATTGCGCCCGATCTCGGTCGAGCCCGCCGTCACAAAGGAAAAGTTGTCGATCGCGTCGATGGGCATGATGACGCCGGCAATCGCCGAGACGCCGCCCTGGTTGACGGCCGGATTGTTCCACCACAGGTCGTTGTTGTCGGTGCCCTCGATCTCCCAGTTGATGGAGTTGGAGCGCGATCCGTTCACGCTGGCCATGCCCATGCCGCCGCCCGTCGACAGACCCGCAAACCCCGTAGTCTGGGCCAGCATCTGGGTAAAGTCGCGCCCCGCATTGGGCAGATTTTGCACCACCAGCTCGGGAAGCACCGTGGACTGCTCGTCAGTCACCGTGTCCAGCGTCAAAGCATCCGCCGTCACCTCAACGGTCTGCGCCGCGCTGGCCACGCCCAGCTTCACCGGCAGGACGTAGGTCGTGCTTGCCGACACCTTAACGCCGTTCACCTTCTGCGTCGAAAATCCAGGAGCCGCAATGGTCACCGCGTAATCGCCCAGGGGCAGATTGGTGAAGGCAAACTCGCCCGCACTGGAACTGACCGCCTTGTAAGACGTATTCGTGCCCGTATCCACCGCCGTCACCTGCGCCCCGGCCACCACCGCGCCCGATGCATCGGTCACCGTGCCGCCGATGCCGCCGCGAAAGGTCTGGCCCAGGCATGTGGCCGGCACTGAAATCAGCACGGCAATCGCAAGCAGCAAGGCAATCCATACAGTTCGTGAACTTCGATCTTCCATTGCGCCAATCCTCCAAAAGGATGCAGGTAGAGTTGTCCTGTTGTGCGCCCGGTAAGAAGGAAGAAAACGAATACACACCAGCGGGCGCTTGTGAACACAAAGCAGCTTATTTTTTTGGGGGGTGTTTACTAGGATGCAACGTGCCTGGACGTACTTCCATTTCCAAACATACCGGCAAAGCGGATAAAAAATCAATAAAGATTTGAAACAAAATCGATCTTGTTCGGCAAAAATCAAGGGGTTTGCCGGTCGATCGCCCGGGCTTCACGGGCTGCCGCGCGGCGGCCCGCCCAAGCGCCTGGCGCGGCCGGCCTCCTTGGACCCGATTCTGCCCATTGTTGGCGGCAAACCCAGGCCGCATCCAACCTTAAAATCAGCCCTCGGTTTTGGCTCTCGACCGCCCTGCGCTGGCCCTTGGCGCCGTTTCCCCCTTTCCGGGGAGTGCCTTTGCGGGAACCAGTGCAGCCACGGCCAAGCTCCCTTCCGTGACAGGCCGCCCCGGTCCGCGCTACCCTGATACATATTCGCGCGCGGCGCGATGAAGGAGCATTCAAGCCCCCATGCCCATCCAAACCACCTCCAAGATTTGGCACAACGGAAATCTCATCCCCTGGGAAGACGCAACCCTCCACGTAATGAGCCATGTCGTCCATTACGGATCGAGTGTTTTCGAGGGAATCCGCTGCTATGCCCAGCCGCACGGTTCGGCCGTCTTCCGCCTGCCCGAGCATATGCAGCGCCTTCTGGATTCGGCCAAGATCTACCGCATGGAGTTGCCCTTCACGCTGGAAGAGCTCTGCGCCGGGGTGGTGGATGTGATTGAGGCCAACGGCGTCACGCCCTGCTACATCCGCCCCATTGCCCTGCGCGGCTACGGCGAAATCGGCGTCAGCCCCAAGGGCTCGCCCATCGAGGTCTACATCGCCAACTTCCCCTGGGGCAAGTACATCGCCGGACAAGACGGCGCGGATGTCTGCATCTCCAGTTGGAACCGTCTGGCGCCCAACACCCTGCCTTCCCTGGCCAAGGCCGGCGCCAACTATATGAACTCTCAGCTCATCCACATGGAGGCCGAGATCAACGGCTACCAGGAGGGCATCGGGCTGGACGTGAACGGCTTGGTCAGCGAGGGCTCCGGCGAGAACATCTTTCTGGTTCGCAACGGCGTTCTCTACACGCCGCCGCTGGCCAACTCCGCCCTCTCGGGCATCACCCGCGACTCGGTGCTCACCATAGCCCGCCACCTGGGGCTCTCCGTCACCGAGCAGGCCATTCCGCGCGAACTGCTTTACATCGCCGACGAAGTCTTCTTCTCCGGCACCGCCGCCGAGGTTTCCCCCATCCGCTCCATCGACCGCATTGCCATCGGCGACGGAAAACCGGGCGAAATCACCAAGAAGATCGCCGACGAGTTCTTCGGCATCGCCAACGGCCTCAAGCCGGACCGCTTCGGTTGGCTGACGCCGGTCAAGGTCACTGCCAATGAAACAGTAACCGCATAAGCCAAACTCTTTATGTTCCATACGGGGCGGCTCTTCAAGGCCGCCCTTGATTTTTCCCGGCCAGTTTTCCACTCCTTGGTAAAGCCACATCCACGCTATTCATAGCGCAGCGCCACCACCGGCTCCACCTTCATGGCGGCACGCGCAGGAATCAGCGTGGCCGCCAGCGCCACCAGCGCCAAAAACAGCGTGACCGTCACGTAGGTTCCTGGATCGTGCGGATCTACGTTGTAGAGCAGGCTCGTCAGCAATCGCGTTGCTCCCAGCGCCGCGCCCAACCCCAAAACCCCGCCCACCACGATCAGCCGCAGCCCTTCCCCGGCAATCAGCCGCAAAACATCCATCCGTGTGGCTCCCAGCGCCATGCGCACGCCAATCTCCTGCGTCCGCTGCGCCACCACAAACGCGATCACTCCGTAGAGCCCGATCACTGCCATCAGCACACCGCAGAAGGCGAAGAAGCTCAGCAGAGCCGTCTCGAAGCGAGGCCGGTCGGCCAGCTTGCTTACCGTCTGGGTGAGCGTTTCTGTCTCCACCGGGACCGTGGGGTCAATCCCGGAGATTTGCGACCGCACCCAGGGGGCAACGGTCTTGGGCGGTAGAACCATATCAATAACCATCAAGGGCGCCGCCCCGCTCATCACCTCAGCCCCCGGAGCACGTCCGCCCCAGTCCTGGGGGACATTGCGCCGAAGGAAGTAGATCTCCGGCTCGTCCGCTTCCCTGAGGCCGCCATTCTTCACGTTTTCCGCCACGCCCACCACTGTGAACGACATCCCGTCGGGGTTCCTCTGGATGCGCTGCCCGATGGGATCTGCGCCCGGAAACATGCGCGTCGCCAACAGCCTGCTCAACACCACCCGGTATTCGTGAGAGCTTCTGTCCTCCTCGGCAAAGCCCCGGCCGCGAACAATGGGGATGTTCAAGGCTCGAAAGTAGTCTGGAGTCACCCCGCGATCCACTATCGACCCGCCCGTTCCCTGCGGCGGGTGGGGTTTTCCAGCAACTGCCAGATCGGCGTACCGCATGCCGCTGTTCCAGCCGCCCGGAGGCATCGAATCGCTGAAGGCCACCGCGCGAATTCCCGGAAGTCGCCGTATCGCCGCTTCCGTCTGGAGATAGAAATCCATCTTCTTCTGGCCGGTATCGTAGCGGAAGCCGGGCAGCGCAATGCGCGCCGTCAGCACTCCGTGGGTTTGCATTCCCAGGCTTTGTTCTTCCATGTTCTGAAAGCTCTTGAGCAGCAGCGCCGCGCCGGAGAGCAGAACCATGCTGATGGCAATCTGGGCCACTACCAGGCTCCGCCGCAGGACGGTGCGTTTGCGGAATTTGGCCTCGCGCGCTGCCAGGGCGAGGAACTGCGGCGTCCTGAAGGCCGGGAGAAGACCGAAGATCGCGCCGCAAACCATCGCCAGCAGCACGGTAAACAAGGCGATACGAAAATCGATGATGGATCTCTTGAGAAATGGAATGCTCGTGGGTGCGATAGCCAGAAAGACGCGCAGCAGCCCCTCGGCAAGCACCATTCCCACCGCCGCTCCGGCCAACGAAAGCAGCGCGGCCTCGGTGAGCGTCTGCCGGATCAGCCGCCCCCGGCTCGCGCCCAATGCAGTACGCACCGCCAGTTCCCGCTCCCGCGCCTCACCCCGTGCCATCATCAGGCCGGCTACATTGGCGCACGCAATCAGCAGCACCGCCAGCACTGCGCCCAGCATGATCCAGGCAGTCAACCGCACATCCTTTGTTTCAATATCCCGAAGCGAACGAATGCTGAGGTGGAAGTCCTTGCGAAGAGGGCCGGGAAGGAATGTCTCCTGCGTGTGGACAAACACCGGCTCCATCTCCGCTTTGGCCTCAGCCAGGCTCACTCCCGTCCGCAGCCGGGCAAAGGTGCGCATCGGAGATCCAGGCATCCCCTTGCGCTCCAGTCCCTCGTTCAACGCCAGCGGCAACATCACGTCAGGGACCTGCAGCGTGGGCAGTTCAAAGCCCTTGGGCAGTACGCCCACCACGCGGGCCGGGCTGCCATCCACGTCGATCGTCCGGTTGAGAATGCCCGCATCGCGGTTGAAATGGTCTTGCCACAAGCCATAGGAGATCAGCGCCACGCGCGGTCCATTGGGCCGGTCCTCTTCCGGCAGGAAGTTGCGGCCCAGTGCGGGCGAAATCCCCAGCAGCGGCAGAAAGCCGGCTTGGGCATGGATGCAGTTGAGCTGCGCCGGATTGGCTTCCACCAGATCGCAGGCATGAAGCATGGTTCCTTGCGAGGCAATGGCCTCGAAGGGCTTTTGCTTGTCCCGCCAATCGTAGAAAAAACCGCCCAGGGTAAACTCTTGCGTTTCCAGCGACTGCACCATCCCCACTGAAACAATCCGGTCGTCGTGCGCATAGGGCAAGCTGCGGAACAGAATCCGGTCCACCACGCTGAAAACCGCCGTCGTTGCGCCGATGCCCAGCGCCAGCGTGGCAACCACCGCCACCGTAAACACCGGATTGCGCCGAAAGCCCCGCAGCGCATAGCGCACATCCTGCGCCACCGTGCCCATCCACCACCCCGGCCGCTGCTCGTGGCACTGCTCCCTCGCCCGCTCCACACCGCCAAACTCGATCAGCGCCTGCCTGCGCGCCTCTTCCCGCGTCATGCCCGCCGCTAGCTTCGCATCGATCGACTGTTCCAGGTGAAATTGGAGTTCTTCGTCCGTCTCGCCGCGGGTCCGGAGCGACACCAGCAAGCGTAATCGGGTCAGCCATTCCCTCCTCATGCTTGCGCCTCCGGGATTCGCCCCAACACCAGGGCGATGGCCGCCGAAAGCCGTTCCCAGCTCGCGAGTTCCGCCCCCAATTGCGTCCTGCCCGCGCGAGTCAGCGAGTAGAACTTTGCCCGCCGGTTATTTTCTGAGGCTCCCCAATCGGCCCGGATCCACCCCTTGTACTCCAGCCGATGCAGCGCCGGGTAAAGCGATCCCTGGCCAATCTGCAACACATCCTTTGACACTTGTTGGATGCGTTGCGCCACACCCCAGCCGTGCATCGGCCCAGGCACAAGCGTCTGCAGAATGAGCAAATCCAGGGTTCCCTGCAACAAATCCTTCGATGGCGTCATTTTCCCCTCGATGTTCGACAACAGGATGGCGCGCGCTCCTGTCGAATGTCAAGGGAAGACCGGCCGGCGAAGAAGAATCGACGCTCTGGCCGCGGAAAACCCGCACTCGCTGGCGTCCCAACCTCCGGCAACCCAAGCAACTTGTTCACATTGCATTGACAACCATCCCAATACGGCGGTTGCTATCATCCAATCATGAAACCGCGGCGCCGCCTTTTGATTGCCCTGCTTCATTCTTTTGTCGCTGTCCTTCTTGCCGCCCTTCTGCCGGTTCCTGCGCCGGCGCAGGCTTACGTCGGCCGTCCCAAGCTGATCGTCATCGTCGTCATCGATCAGTTCCGCGGCGACTACCTGAACCGCGACCGCGCCGAGTTCAAGGGCCGCGGCTTCCGGCTGTTCATGGACGAAGGAGCCTGGTTTACCGACTGCTACTTCGACTACGCCAACACCAAGACCGCGCCCGGCCACGCAACCATCGGCACTGGCGCTTACAGCGACGGCCACGGCATCGAGGCCAACGAGTTCTGGGACGCCTCGCGCTCCTTCGAGAAAAAGGTCACATCGGTCGAGGACGAGCGCTACCAACTGGTCGATCTGCCGCCAACCTCGATCCCCGCCAATCAGCCCGGCGCACCCGAGACCGCGCTCAAGTACGTGATCGGCGCCTCGCCGCGCAATCTGCGCGCCAGCACGCTTGGCGATGAGCTGCGGCTGGCCACCAACGGCCGCGCCCGCGTCTATGGCATCTCGCTCAAGGATCGCGCGGCAATTCTACCCGCCGGCCAGGCCGCCAACGGCGCCTTCTGGATCGATAGTTCGAGCGGCCAGTTCACCACCTCCACCTACTATATGGAGCACCTGCCCGCATGGACCCGCGCATTCAACGCCAGCGGCCGCATCGCCGAAGCCGCCCGCGAGTCGATGGTCGAGGGCACCACGCAGTTTTACGAGTTGGTGGGAAGGATGCCGGCGGCCAACCGCTACGAACTGGATTTTTCCAAGGCGCTGATCGACGGCGAAAGACTCGGCACGAACGGCGTCACCGACCTGGTGGTGGTTTCCCTTTCCGCCAACGACATTCAGGGCCATCAATTCGGTCCCGACTCGGACTCGGAGGAGCAGATGATTCTGAGTTTGGACCGCGACCTGGACAGCTTCTTTACCTGGCTCGACAAGTCCGTCGGCCTCGATAATGTCTGGCTCGCTCTTTCCGCCGACCACGGCATTGCGCCCATTCCCGCCGACGCCGCCAAACTGGGCATCGATGCGGGAACCCTCGATCTGGACAAGCTCTACGAGAAGCTGAACTCCGCGCTGAATGCGCGCTATTCGCCCGGCAAACAGTTGACCTACCTCTTGCCCGGTCCCGACCTGCCGTATATCGTCCTCGACCGCCGCTCGTTCGAGAAAGCCCACATCGACGAAAAGGCCGCGGAAGATGCCGTGACCGCGCTGCTGCCCGAGGCCGTGGCCAGCCAGACACCGCCAACTGGCGGCCCGCTTCCCGTCCAGCATCGCCTGCCGCCCGCGCCCCGCGTCGCCGGAGTCTACACCCGCCTGGAGCTGGCCGACGGGCCGTTGCCTCCCTCTGAATGGGGACGTCTGCTGGCGCACAGCTACGCCGACCACGGCAACTGGTACGTCATGCTGGCGCTGGACGCCTACCAGATGGAGGATCTGCACGGCGCCATCGGAACCACCCACTTCAGCCCCTGGTCCTATGACCGCCATGTCCCGCTCGCCTTCTACGGTGCGCCCTTCCTGCCGGGCGAGTATCATGAGCGTGTAGCCCCCGTCGATCTGGCGGCCACGTTCGCCTCGCTGGCCGGCATCAATCAGCCCTCGGCGTCTGTAGGCCGCGTACTGACCGAGGCGGTCAAGCCGAACAAGCCGGCAGCCGCGCAGTAGGAATATCGCCGCGAGATGACGACTGAAAACGATCAAAGGAAGATTGCCGCGCGTGAAACCTGACATGAAAGTGCGGTTGGCAGGCCTGGAGCTGACCAACCCGGTCATCGCCGCTAGCGGCACCTTTGGCTACGGCATCGAGTTTGAAGAGATCGTCGCGCTGGAGCGGATCGGCGGATTCGTCACCAAGGGCATCTCCCTCGAGCCCATGGCCGGCCATCAGCCTCCGCGCATCATCCAGACCGCGGCGGGCATGTTGAACGCCATCGGACTGCAAAACGTCGGCGTCGAAGACTTCATCGAACGCAAGCTGCCGCCTCTCAAGCGCCATCCTCTCTGCAAAGTCTTCGTCAACGTCTTCGGCTACACCGTGGGCGAGTATCTGGCGGTCATCGACCGGCTCAATCAGGCCGAGGGCATTGCCGCCTACGAACTGAATGTCTCCTGCCCCAACGTCCACGCCGGCGGCATGGCCTTCGGCGCCGACTCCGGCTCGCTGGAATACCTGGTCAGCCGGGCCAAATCCGCCTCCGCGCGGCCGCTCATCGTCAAGCTCTCGCCCAACGTGACCTCCATCGCCCACATGGCCAAGATTGCCGCCGATTCCGGGGCCGACGCGGTCAGCCTGACCAATACATTCCTGGCCATGTCCATCGATGCCGAAACCCGCCGCCCGCGCCTGAGCAACATCACCGGCGGCCTCTCCGGCCCGGCCATCAAGCCCATTGCCCTGCGCATGGTCTACGAGACGGCCCGCGCCGTCTCCATCCCCATCCTGGGCATGGGCGGCATTGTCACTCCGGAAGACGCCGTCGAATTCCTGCTTGCCGGCGCCACCGCCGTCCAGGTGGGCACGGCCAGTTACGCCGATCCGCTGGCCGTCGAGCGGCTGGCCCGCGGCCTGGAATCCTGGTGCCGCGGCCACGGCGTGGAAAAGGTCTCCAGCCTGACCGGCGCGCTGGAAATCCCGCGCGCCTGAGCGCAAGAACTCCTGCGCGGCGCCCATTGGCCTATCGCCCGGCAGCCGGAGACCGGATCAAAGAATCTCGTGCCCCAGCAGCTTGGTGCGCGCCGTCTTGTCCGGGACGAGCCGCTCGAAGGTGTCGGCGGCCACCACCACCGTGTGATCCCACTGCACCGTTTCCTTGGCCAGATCGGCGACGGAAAAGGTGTGGTGGCGATCGAGCGGAAGGTGAAAGTCGATCTCGTTGAGCAGGCCGGGCTCGACGTAATGGGCAATTTCCATGCTCTGGCCGAGCACGATATGCTCGCCCGGTTGCAGCGCATACTGCCGCAGAGCCCACTTCACCGCGCCGTCAATGGTTGAGACCCCATCCACATTGTTGATGATCCGATCCGCCAGCTCGAGGTCTTCCTTTGTGAGCAGGATCAATTGAAATTCCGCCATGACTTCGCCTCGTTTCACCAGAGTTTGAGGCCCAGACCGAGCTGCCCCAATACGCTCAGCAGGAAGCCCGCCAGGAGCATGTAGCCCGCGATTTTGAATGTAAGAGCCCGCTTTTCGTTGACCGTCTTGATGCCGTCCCGCAAGTCAAGGTAGACATTGGCGGCCAGACGTTTTGCCAGGTCGTCGCTCGCGGCCGTGACCACGCTGTGCAAATCCTTCGACTTGGGAAAAGCAGGATAGGCGCGCACACGCATGGCCAACAGCACCAGAACCAGCGCCGCAAAGAGAAGCCCCAGGCCCACGACGGCCACCAGGGAATAACCCGCGCGCAGCCCTCCGCCCGAGAAGGTCATCTCCTTCAGCTCAACCACATGAAACCCCAGGATCACGCCGATCACGACCAGGTACTTCTCCGCTCCTCCTGTGAGACGCTCCTTCGCTTCCTCTTCCGCCTGCAGCGCATCGGAACAGATGGTGAGAAACACGTCGAGCTTGTCCGCCATCTCCAGCCTCCGGCAACCGATCTCCTCAGCGGCCATTCCTGCCTGCAATTCGCCTAGCCCTATCGGCGGAACGACGCCACAAACGTATCCCATCGCGCCGCCCCGCGGCAATCTGTTTCGGTTGCCCACTGCGCCGGCGCGCCCGCTTACCCTTCCCGGAGCGGCAAAGGCTGCTGCGAATGGCAAGCCGGAGCGGCCCGTGTGATCTGCGCCTTAACTCGTTAGCGCTTTCAACGCAAAAAAATGCCGCGCACAAGTGTGACACAGCTCACAGCGAGTCGTTCTTTGGGATGCGTACCTTCGCTGACATCCGACGGAGAACCCCTCAGGCGGCTCTCCCCGTTCATCCCTCTTCCGCCTGGGAATTCTGCCGGCGCCGGCACGGCAAGCGAGGTAGGCATGGGTCAGTCAATCTGGAATTCGATGCAACAGAAGGGCTACAGCCGCAGGGACTTTCTTCAGTTCTGCGCTGCGGCTGCAACGGTGGCGGGGTTCAGCCAGACCGGCGTCGCCCAGGTCGTCTCGGCCTTCGAGAAGAAAGAAAAACCGGCCGTGGTGTGGCTGCACTTTCAGGAGTGCACCTGCTGCAGCGAGTCGTTTATCCGGGCCTCGCATCCCATCGTGGTCGATGCGCTGCTGGATGTGCTGGACCTGAATTACACAGAAACCTTGATGGCAGCCTCGGGATTCCAGGCGGAAAAATGCCTGACCGACACCATCGAGAAGAACAAGGGCAAGTACATCGTACTGGTGGAGGGCGCGGTGCCCACGGGCGCGGACGGCGTCTACTGCATGATCGGCGGCAAGACCGCCGAATCGATCTTGCAAACCGTGGCCAAGGACGCGGCGGCCGTGGTGGCGTGGGGCAGTTGCGCCTCCAACGGCTGCGTTCAGGCGGCCAAGCCCAATCCAACCGGCGCCACGCCGATCTACAAGCTGGTGGACAAGCCGGTCATCAACGTGCCGGGCTGCCCGCCCATCGCCGACGTGATGATGGGCGTGGTCACTCACCTGCTGGTGCTGGGAACGGTTCCGGCGCTCGACAGCCAGGGCCGGCCCAAGGAGTTTTACAGCCGGCGCGTGCACGACACCTGTTATCGGCGGCCCAACTACGATGCCGGCCTCTTCGTCGAATCGTGGGACGACGAGAACGCGCGCAAAGGCTATTGCCTTTACAAGATGGGCTGCCGCGGGCCGGTCACCTACAACGCCTGCTCGGTGGTCAAGTGGAACGAAGGCACCAGCTATCCCATCCAGAGCGGACACGGCTGCATCGGCTGCAGCGAGGCCGGCTTCTGGGACAACGGCCCGTTCTACCAGCATCTGCCCTCGTTCCCCGGATTCGGCATCGAGAGCACGGCCGATACGGTGGGCACGGTGGTGGGCGTGGCCACGCTGGCCGGCGTTGCGGCCCACGCGGTGGTCACCAACATACGCAAGCGCAGCGTGATCGCGGAAGTGCACGCCGAAGATCAGAAGGAGTCGTAAGAGCCTATGACACGCGTCGTCGTCGATCCGGTAACTCGCATTGAAGGCCACCTGCGCATCGAGGCGGTGGTCGAAAACGGCGTCATCACCGACGCCTACAGCGCAGGCACCATGGTGCGCGGCCTCGAAAAGATCCTCATGGGCCGCGATCCGCGCGACGCCTGGGCCATCACCGAGCGCGTCTGCGGCGTCTGCACCACCGTGCACGCCCTCACCAGCGTGCGCGCGGTTGAAAACGCACTGGGCATCGCGATTCCTCCCACCGCCGAACTGATCCGCAACATCATGATGGCCACGCAATATGTGCAGGACCACGTGATCCACTTCTATCACCTGCACGCGCTGGACTGGGTGGACATTGTCAACGCGCTCAAGGCCGATCCCAAGAAGGCCGCGGAACTGGCGCAGTCGTTCTCCAAGTGGGACAAGAACACGCCCGCCTATTTCAGCGAAGTGCAGGACAAGATCAAGGCCTTCGCCGTCAGCGGGTTGGGCATCTTCGCCAACGGCTATTGGGGCCATCCGGCCTACAAGCTGCCGCCGGAGGTGAACCTGATCGCCGTAGCGCACTATCTTGACGCGCTCCAGTGGCAGAAGGAGATCGTCAAGATCCATGCGGTCTTCGGCGGTAAGAACCCGCATCCGAATTACCTGGTGGGCGGCGTCCCCTGCTCCATCAACACCAACGAAGTAGCCGCCATCAACGGTGAGCGGCTGAACCTTGTCTCCCGGCTCATCGGCCAGGCCGACGAGTTCCTCAACCAGGTCTACATTCCCGATCTGCTGGCCGTTGCCTCGTTCTACAAGGACTGGGCAAGCTGGGGCGGCGGCCTGACGAACTATCTCAGCTATGGCGAGTTCCCCACCAAGGGTTACGGCCAGCCGGAGTCGTTCAAGTATCCGCGCGGCGTGGTGCTCAATCGCGACCTCAGCCAGGTGCATCCGGTCAACGCGCGCGATTCCCAGGAGATCAAGGAGTATATCGCGCACTCCTGGTACAGCTACGAAGGCGGCGACAGCGCCGGCGTCCATCCCTGGGCCGGCGAAACCAAGCTGAACTACACCGGGCCCAAGCCGCCCTTCGAAACCCTCGAGGGCCACGACAAGTATTCGTTCCTGAAGACTCCGCGCTGGAAAGAAAACGCGATGGAGGTGGGTCCGCTGGCCAGGCTGGTGGTCGCCTATGCCTCGGGCCGCACCGACGTGCAGGAACTTGTCAAAGATACTCTGGGCAAGCTCAACGTGCCCGTGGCCGCGCTCTTCTCCACGCTCGGCCGCACCGCGGCGCGCGGACTGGATGCTGCGCTGGCCATGATCTGGCTCAAGGAGTACTTCGGCCAGTTAATGGACCGGGTGAAGATCAACGAGGTTTCCACCTTCAACGGCGAATTCTGGGAGCCGAAGAGCTGGCCCAAGGATGCCGAGGGCGTTGGCCTGACCGAGGCTCCGCGCGGCGCGCTGGCGCACTGGATCAAGATTCACGACGGCGCCATCGAGAACTATCAGTTGGTTGTGCCCACCACCTGGAACGGCTCTCCGCGCGACGCCAAGCTACAGCGCTCGTCCTTTGAACAGGCGCTGATCGGCACGCCGGTGGCGCATATCGAACAGCCGGTCGAGATTCTGCGCACCATTCATTCCTTTGACCCGTGCCTGGCCTGCGCCGTGCATCTGTACGATCCGCAGGGACGGCACCTCAACCAGATTTCCTTCGAGTGATGGCTATGAGTGCTCCAGTCCTTGGTGCGGGCGGTGCGATACAGGCGGCCAGCGAGCATCCGGTCGAGTATCGGCGCGTGTATGTCTGGCAACTGCCGGTGCGCGTCTACCACTGGGTCAACGCGGCGGCCCTGGTGCTCCTGTGTGTCACCGGCTACATGATCGGCGCTCCCATCCGCCTGTACTACGCGGCGGAGGCCTACCAGCAGTACTGGTTTGGCTGGGTGCGCTTTATCCACTTCACGGCTGCGTTCGTCTACGTCTTCAACTTCATGGCGCGCCTCTACTGGGGCTTCGTCGGCAACAAGTACTCCCACTGGAACGCCTTCTTCCCGCTCAAGCGGTCGCAGCGGCAGGAGATTGTCGATGTCGTCAAAGCCGACGTGCTTGAAACCAAGCTGCACGGGCCCATCTCCACCGGGCACAATGCGCTGGCCGGGTTGATTTACTTCTTCACCTTTCTGGCCTTCGTCTTCCAGACCGTCACCGGCTTCGCGCTCTACTCCAGCATGAGCAACTCCTGGCTGCCGCGCATGTTCACCTGGGTGGTGCCGCTGATGGGCGGCGAGTTCGGCGTGCGCTTCTGGCACCACACATTCCTGTGGTTCTTTGTCACGTTTGTCATTGTTCACGTGTATCTTGCCTTCTATCACGACTACATCGAGGGGCGCGGCACGGTATCCTCGATCATCGGCGGATGGAAGTTCGAGCGGGAGAAGAGTGACAAGTAGCCAGGAGACAAACAGCGGAAAGAAGACGCTGGTGCTGGGGCTGGGCAACGTCCTCATGGGCGACGAAGGCATCGGCGTCCACGTGGTGCGGGCACTCGAGCAGCACGCGCTGCCCGCCGGCGTCGAGTGCATGGACGGAGGAACGGGCGGTTTCATTCTGCTGGAGCCGCTCGAAAGCGCGGATCGCATCGTGCTGATCGACGCCGCGGCCGACGGCAATCCGCCGGGCACTGTCACCCGCACCACGCCGCGCTTTTCGCGCGATTATCCACCCACGCTCACCGCCCACGACATCGGCGTCAAGGACCTGCTGGACGCGTTCTATATTCAGAGTGGAGAACGCGAGGTGGTGCTCTACGCCATCGCCATCGATCCTCGCCAGCCGATCCGGATGAGCCTTTCCGCCGAAGGAATCAGGGCCGCCGCCAAGGCCGTCGAGCAAATCCTTGCGGAGTTGCGCGCCGAAGCGGTTCCCCAATAAGCGCATCCTTCCGGAACGTCTTTGCTGCGGCGATTTCTCAACGAAAAACCGCCGGATTCGTTCGTGATCCGTTTGTTTTTTAAGGCAAATCCACTCCGGTTCCGCGGCTCTGCCGGTCAGGCCGGAACCTCGCGCCACTTGCACAGCGACTCGGCGTGCGCGGCGCTGCCGTCGCGCAGCCAGGCGTCGAGTTGGGCGGGTTCCTTCAGTTGCTGACCGCGCACGCGCGGCACGGCCACATAGCGGCACTCCAGCTCGGGCAGAGCCGTCATGTCGCCCCAGAGTTTCTCGAACTGAGCCACAGGGAAGATATCTTCCTGTCCCTTGCCCCAGCGTTTCTTCACGTCTTTGAGCGTGACATAGGTGGGCATGCGCGCGGCCACGGCGCGCACCGCCTTGTTGACGCGCTCCACATCGCGGAGGGTCGCGCGGGTCAGGCCGAAGACCGCGAGCAGGCGATCGATGTCGATCCAGTAGGTCGCGCTGTTGTAAAAACGCAGTTGGCTTTCCAGTTCTTCGCCGGGCAGCGCCAGGCCTTCGATCAACCGGGTCCGGCCATTCACGCGGGCCAGGCCGCCGCCGCGGTCTTCCAGGTGCCGGGCAATCACCTCCGCCGTCAGCCCGGCGCCGCTTTGTATATGGCATCCAAGCACGGAAGCATCGGCATCGGCGGCCACCGTGTCGATGTTGTGCACCATCAAGTAGCTCAACCGCGGGCGCATCTCGATGAGGCGCAGCAGCGTGCCGTTGCGCAGCAGGTTGGCGACCTCATACCAGTGGCCCACCGGGTGCAGGCACTGCATGGGCACATTGCCGGTGTAGTCGGCGCCCTCGCCGGCGCCTTTCGCCCACTGGATCAGCGCCGCATGAAGCCCTTCGCGCACCTTCTGCGCCTGCGCGTCCAGCATCTGCTGCGGCATCTCTTCCCAGGCGAAGCGCAGATCGCGCTCCATCGGAACCATGCGCAGGCCGATGCTGCATCCCGGCGAAAGCAGCAGCGGACCGGGATACTCGTAGTTGTTCTCCGCCGCCAGGTGCGCGGCGATGGCTTCGTGAGTCAGATAGCTGGTGGTGATCACGTGGGGCAGCGGCGTGCCGCAGGCGCGGCCCACGCGCAGGCTCTTGGCCAGGTGAACTTCGATGAAGTTGCGATAGCGCCCGCCCAGCCGGCAAAAGGGATTCAGCGCTTTCACCACTCCGGCGCCCCTGGTCCAACGCGTGCCTACGCCGCCCGCCAGCGAGACCACGGCGACACGCCCATTGGCAAGCGCCTCCAGACCCGCGGCGCGATGGCGATCGTCGATCCGGTCCGCTTCCGCGTCTTCGATCACGCTGGTGGCGGGCAGGCGGTTCTGCGCCAGGCCGATGCGCCCCGAGCGTAGATCCTGGCGAATCTGCTCGTGCTCCGCGCGGTCGAAACCGTAGCTATCCAGAAGAGTCTTGAGCGATTGCGCCTGAACCCCGCCGGCATCGTTGCCGGCGGGCAGCATGTGATCGAAGAGAATATGAATCATGCCCGCGTAATCCGCATTGGAGCGGCAGGCCGCGGTAAATCGCTCCAGTTCGGCGCGGCGCCCCGGCGAGATGCGCGAGGCTGCGGTGCGAATCAGGGGAGGCACATGCAGCGTGTAATAGCCGGCGGGCATCAGCGCCTCGCCGCCTGAGAACAACTGGGCCTGCGTTCCCTGCTCGTTGATCGCGAAATCGTAGACCACGGGCTCCATGGCGAAGGGCACGCTGCGCTCCATCTGCCGCTTGGTCTCGCTCAGGATGGCCTGCATCCGCACCTGGGCCCGCGCCTTGCGTTCGGGATTGAAAAGGAATCCCATGCCGCCGCCGCTCATGCCGCCCAGCATCCAGAAACCCCAGAAATCCTCGCCAAACTCCATGCGCGCGCGCTCGATCAGCGTGTTCGTATACAGATTGCCGGCCCAGGGAATGATGGTCTGCACCGGGCCGTCGTAGTTGCGCTGCAGGCAGCCGCCCAGCGCGCGGATATCGCCCCGCTGCAGATGACCGGCAATCTCGTCGAGAATTCCCATCGCCTGCTGCCGGCCGAGCCACTCGGCCTCGCTGCGCAGCAGGTACTTCTCGGTGACCATCTCCAGGATCGGCCCCACATCCTGCGCCATTCCGCCATGCACCAGCACCAGGCTCTGTTGCAGCTTTTCGCGTGTGGCGCGCGGAACTTCGGCTTCGCTGAAGATTCTGTGATCCGGAAGCAGGCGTCCGCGGCTGATGCCGAACTCGGGATCGCCCTCCGCTGCCCGCACGCCGTGAATCAGCTTGATGCCCGGCCAAACGCCGCCGGAGTCTTGCCACCCGCCGCCGCTTCCGCCCAGCCACTCTCCCAGAATGGCGCGCGCGGCCACCAGTCGCCGGTCCACTTCCTCCATCCCTCCGGTGAGCGAATGAATCTGCCCGGTGGCGCGCATGCAAACGGCGATGATCGAGGCCAGCAGGCTGGTGGAGACAGCCAGCCGCGAGCCTTTGGGGATATCGTTGACCTTGCTGGCAATCTCAATGCCGCGGCCCGGCCTTCCCGTCAGGCGCTCCAGCAGCGCCGTCAGCGGCTGCGTGGCGCCTTCGATTCCCGGCGGGATGATGCCGCTGGCGATCACGCCCGCCTTCAGCAGGCCCAGGTAGTCGCGCGGAAAGTCGAAAACCTCGGCGATGGAAGAGAGATCGGCGGTCGCGTGCAGGTCGATGCTGGTCAGGCGGATGACCGGCTCGTCGATCGCGCGGAACCACGCCTCCACCGGCGGCCTGGGCTGGGCAAAGCCCTCGTCCGCGCCGCGCACCGCCAGATCGATCGAAACGTTGAGGACCCGCGCTCCCTCGGGATAATCCATGCCCAGGAAAAAAATGTCGCTCCAGCCGCTGTGCGTCAGGTCCATGCGGACGGGAGTGGCCTCGCGCAGGAGGGGAAAGACTGGATCGCAGTCGAGTAGTTCCGGGCGCAGGCGCAGCGGATAGTCGTCCGTGTGGCCGGCGCGAAACATCCACTGGTTGCCGCGCACGCCGCGCACGCTGCGCCGCACCTGGTCGGCGAGAGTCTGAAAGCCGAGCGCGCGATAGCCGGCGGCCAGCGCGCTGGAGATGGCCGCGCTGGCGCCCACTTCGGCCTGAGCGGCGAGAAAGACCTCGATCGCCTCCTCAAAGCGGCGCTCCAGCAGGTTCTCGAATCCGGCAAAGGGAATGAGCTCCGGAGCCGCCGCGGCCGCCCGCCGGGGCATGTGAAAGCGATGTATGGCGTAAAGAAAGAAGAGCGCCCGCACGCGTTCGTAGAGGTTGTCGCAGCCGCGGCGAAAGTCGTCCAGTTCCCCACACTCGGCTAGCAGCGCGTCACCGTCCAGCCCTGCACAGAGTGCGTCCAGCGAAAGATCGCGCTGGCCATCGTCGCCGGTGATGACGCTGGTAAGGCGGCTCACAAGGATGCGCCTCCGACCTTCGAGGCCAGCTCGCGGTCGGCAAAGAGCTCCAGCATCTGCGCCATCACCTCGCCGCGGTCCCGGCCGTTCAGGGCCAGCGCGAGCTGCGCGATCAGCAGGCCGTAGGGAGCGCCCAGATCGTACCGCCGGCCCGTGTCCTCAACGGCTAGATACTGCTCCTGGCGCGCGAGTTCGGCCAGCGCGTCCACCAGCGTCACAGCCCGGCCGGACGAGACCGCCAGCTTGCGGTCCAGAATCTCCAACACGGTTGGCGTAAACACATGAATGCCGAAAAAGCAGAGATAGTATCCGGCGCGAATGCCGGGAACCAGCAGCCGCTGCTCCGCTTCGGTGGGCGTGGGCTTTTCGATCACCGTATCCACGCGGAAGAGATCGCTGCGCGGAGGAACCCGCCGGCCGCCCACCGTCCCGTAGCGCGACAGCAATCCCTCGCGCGTGGGCTGCACGCCGCTCACTGAACAGCGTTCCTTTTGCGCAAGCTCCACCAGGCGCTGGGCGGAAGGCTTCGCCGCTGCATTCACGTAGAGATGATCGCCCACCATGTGCAGAAAGGGATCGTTGTTCAGGAACGAACGGGCGCAATGGATAGCGTGCCCGTAGCCGCGCGGTTCGGGCTGAGCTATGAACCGGACCGACGAAGCGTACGGCCCGGCCGCTTGCGCATAAGGAGCTTCATCGCCGGGCCAGACCACTACGGCAATCTCTTCCGCGCCGGCGGCAAGCGACTGCTCGATCAGAATGCAAAGCAGGGATTTCTTGTTGCCATCGCCGTCAATGAGGGTCTGGAGGGGCAGCTCGCGCTGCAACCGCGCGGCCGCGGTGATAATGGCTTTCTTGACGATCAAGCGGGCACCTGACGGCAGTCTATCACGCGGTTGCTCCTGCGGTTTTGACCCGGGACGATTGCCGGAGGCGCCCTGAGAATGGATGCAACTGGCCCGCGCCTGCCCACCGCCGTGTGCGGGAAGGCATTTTGTGGATCGCCCGGAGTGGAGCAAGGTGGCAAGATCTTCTTGCCGGGTATCCATCGCCTGCGGCCTGTTGACGACGCTTCCACGACTGGAAACAACGCGGAGTTTGGCTAGAGTTGCCTTCCGGGTCCGTTCCGAGTTCGCGATCCTCTGGTCGATGCGCCCAGGCTTGCGCGACGGGTTGTGAGGCCCCCCATCACCAGAAGATAGGGCAGGATCATCGCTCCATTGAGCAGGTTATCGAAGGCGACCATGAGAATGACCGCGACCAGCGCCTGACGGAGATTGAGATCGTCGGGGTCGCTTTCGCCCGCAGACGGCCAGTTTGTGCAAAGGGCCGGCAGGAACAGGATCAACCCAAATGCAACCAGGCCAACCCATCCGTACATACCAAGCACAAGTAGCCACAGGCTCCATGGCCGGAAATCGCCGTTCTGCCACCAGTTCCATCGCCCAAGACCGAGCAACGGATTCTGGAATGCGATGGCCATGTCACGCTCCTCGCGAGCGAGCCGCCAGGCGAGTGAATGACGTCCGATCTCTGTCAGCACGGAGGAGATGGAATGGGCCGCGCCATTGCGTTGCGCCAACGAGCGGAGAAATGTTGGCGCAGTCATCCGGAACAGCGCGAAGGTCACGATGGCAAGCACCAGGGCGACAACCAACGTTCGCAGAACTGAGCGGCGCCTCAATAGCGCCAACGGAAGCAGGAGCAGAAGCAGGAGAATGCTGCCTACGGACTGGCAGAGCAGAGTGGTGGTGGCCAGCCCGCCTGCGACCCATCGAATGGGCAATCCAAGAATCCGCGCCGTCAACCGGCGCGCAGAGAGACAAACAGCGAGGAGGGTGGCCACGGCCATCCAGATGCCCAATTGATTTCCGTCTTCAAGCAGGCCGATGGGGCGAAAACCGACGTACCGCTCCGCGCCCACCCAGCGGTAGGGTTGATAACCATATATAAAGGTATACAGTTGGGGGCCCGCGCATATCTCAAAGAGGCAGACGGGCACGTAGCAGATTCCAGCGACGACACATGCTTTGGCGGCCAGACGCAGCGAGTCGCGATCGGAAAAGTAGATGCGGCCCAGCAGCCACGGCACGCCCCAGGAAATCGTCTGATACACGGCGCCCACAAGCCCCTCGCGATGCGTGCTCCAATGCGTAAACGCCGACAGAAGAGGAACACAGCACCACACAGCCATGGGTAGGTCCCACACGGCAGGCCGAAATCTCCTGAGATCGCCGGAATGAAAAATGAGAATTCCGGCCAGGGCCGTCAGCCCGGTGACCATGGCCTTGGTGAGGAAATAATTGCTCGGAAGACAAACGCCGAGGATCCAATAGGGGAAGGCCTCTGTTGTCGGGATGTAGCGCGCGCCTGGCAGAACCGCCCATCCGCCGAGAAAAACCGCGAGAATCGCAATACGGGCCGGGCAGCGGCGGAAGAGATACAAGCCGACAGGAATCCAACCGATAAGGGCGGAGAACGGGGACAGATGCATATCGTCCTGGGGATTCCTCCTGAGCAGAATTCGTGGGGGGAGTTCAGCTTTCCACGGGCAGCCGAACCTTTGCTGGCGCTGTCTTCGGGCGAACCACCCTTTCCGGCGTTCCTTTCTCCCGAAATTCCGCAACCGATCCCGGAAACTGAAGGGGCGGACTAAGATAAACAGAGTTCGCGGCTCGGATAGCAGTCCCGGCAGACGAGCTTCGTCCCGCTCAAAAGGAACGCAATGAACGATGTTTCTCCACTCCGTCAACTGCCGTCTGAAGCGATCGTCGAGATATGGTTGATTGATCTCGATAGGCCGTTGACGCCCGGGGTAAACCTGGACAGGATTCTGTCAATGCAAGAGCGTAGCCGCGCGGAACGCTACATCTTCGCCCGGGACGCGCGGCGTTTCAAGCTGTGCCGGGCCATGTTGCGATTGGGCCTGGCACGGTATCTGCGGGTGGCGCCGCAAAGCATCCTGTTGACGGTCAATTGCCACGGCAAGCCCCATCTTGCCGAAGCTTCCGCGCTGCATTTCAATGTGACGCATTCTGGCGGTCTGGGGATGATCGCATTTACAACAGTTGGAGAAGTCGGTATCGACGCGGAAGCAATTCAGCGCGATATCGAGGCTCTCGATATCGCCTCCGCGAATTTTACCAAAAACGAGGCGGCAATGATCGCGGCGGCGCGGACGCCGCAAGAACAGGCCAGTCTCTTTCTGCGCTTCTGGACAAGAAAGGAAGCCGTACTGAAAGCTGCGGGTTGTGGAATCCCGCGCGGGTTGGATACGGTCGACGTGTCCCAGCAGCCAGTGAACCTAGTCCGATTCAGCAGCCCCCCCGACCACATCGCCGCATGCTGCTGGCGAGTGCAGGACTTGGAATCGATCGATGGTTTTACTGTAGCCGTTGCCGCCCCGGCAGGAGACTGGTCGATCCAGCTACGGCCCGTTTGCTACGAAGACGCAATCAATGAAGTCGCCGCGATGCTTCCCAGCGGGCTCTGACTTCCGGCTTGGCTCCGCGCCCGGGGACGGTGAAGAATCCTGCCCTTATATGCGAGAGTGAGGAGGATCGATCTTAAGGCTGAATCGCCGGTTGACCGGCCTCTGGAATAAGCAGGAGGGAAGATGCCGCCGGTCGTTGTGAGCCAGCAGCGGATCGCCGGACTCTGCAGGGGTCTCACAAGACGGATGAAAGAAGTCAAGAAGTTGACAACGAATGCGAGTCATCGGCCAATGATTTGCCTTGTAATACTGACAATAAAATGACGACCTTTCCTGATTGCGATATTTTTATCACAAGATAGCGCATCGCGAATCCGGCGCGTATGCGGCTAAGGTACGTATAATCTGCGCATTACGTTGGCTGAAGGATAAGGTAACCTACAATTGGACACGAATGGTCCAAATATGGATTACTAAAGAGTTCTAGCAAAAACCCACTAACTACCTTAATCTCCTCATACAACATATTGTAACGGGCGATAACATCGCCCGGCTGTGACAGCCATCACGCAAGTCAACGAAAGGGCTCCACGATGCAAACTGCCCAGAATGGCGACCGACTTAAGGAGAGATGTATTTACCCAAATCTGAAGTTGCGCATGTACACGACAGGGATGCGCCAGAATCAGCTCGCCAAGCTGCTGGGCATCGATGAGGCATACCTGAGTCGGATCATCAATGGCGTTCGCATTCCGAGGCAGCCGATGCGTGTGGAAATTGCAAAGGCCCTGGGAAGCGATGTCGAGTGGCTGTTCGAACAAACTCGAGCAGAAGCCACCAAAAACATCATGACGCTGAAAACAGAGATTGGCCAGGACTTTTTCGGAGAAAACTGAGCGACTGCATCTCTTGCATTGCATTGGTGCCATGAGCGAACCGCTCAGCACCTCCCTTAACCAATCCAAACAATTGAATTCATGCTATCGACACTCAGATGGGGGTGACATGGGCGAAGCCTGCTTCAACGCTGAAACTCGGATTGGCGAGATGCCGATTTCGGAGACCCTCAATCCTGCCTGGTACGCGGTGCAGACCTCCTACCGCTGTGAACAGCGCGTAGCCGCGGATTTGACCATGAAGGGCTTCAGGACCTATCTTCCGCTGCTGCGCGAAGTCCGCCAATGGACCGATCGCCGGAAGGTCATTGACATGCCGGCCTTCAGCGGCTACCTGTTTCTGCATTGCGCGCCTAGTTTGCGTAACCGGGTAAGAGTATTGGAGACGAGCGGAATTGTTCGCTTGCTAGGAGGAAATCATGCGCCGAGCCAAGTCTCCGAACGCGAAATCGAGGATGTTCGGCGCGCGATCGACAGCGGAGTGCCCTGCGGCACCTGCGACGCGCTGACACCCGGCACTTTGGTGAGGGTGACGCGTGGCGCTCTTGCCGGCGTGCAGGGACGCCTGGCACGGATCAAGAACAGCCTTCGCCTCATCGTTACGATCACGGCTTTCGCCCAAGCAATTTCCGCCGAACTGGGCTTGGACGACGTGGAACCGGTCCAGGAGCATTCCCTGACCAACTGTTCCGATCAAAAATATTGATTCGGCTCCAGGAAGGGGCAGCCGCGGAAAACTCGCTCGCATTCGCGGCGTTCTAAGTCTCCCTCCTGTGGGCACGTCCATTGTCTGCCGCTGCAAGCTACGACGTTTCTCCATTTCCATAGACACTTAGAGCGCGGTGTGGTGCTTTCCTGCGGGACGTACCCCTGACAGGCTTGACAGCGGCCACACCGATCGCGGGCATTGCAAAGCCCGCACCCTTCCTTGTTGCAATCCAGCCACTTTTCGGAGGCCGCCCGAAAGAGCTCGGCGAACCGTCTCTGAACGAATACTCGTGGAGCGATCACCATGTTGAAATCAAGAGAATCCCGTGTTGCCATTTTGGGTGTGGCCGTTGACAACCTGACGATGGATGAAGTCCTGGACGCTGTGGAAGCCAAGATTGCAGAGGGCGGATTCCATCAGATTGCGACAGCCAACGTGGATTTCATCATCAACTCAATCCATGACGAGGAGCTATACGAGACACTCGCGCGCTGCGATCTGGTTCTGGCGGACGGTATGCCGTTGGTGTGGGCGTCGCGTTTGTTGGGGACGGGGCTGAAGGAGCGTGTGACCGGAGCCGACCTGGTGCCGCAACTCGCAAAATTGTCTGCCCAGCGCGGCTATCGAATTTTCCTCTTGGGGGCGGATGAAGAGAGTTCCGCCGGCACGGCAGCATGGATGGAGAAAAACTTTCCCGGCGTCAGCATTGCTGGACGCTATTGCCCGGAATATCGGCCATTAGAGGAGATGGATCACGAGGAGATCCTGTCGAGGATCGAGATGGCGAGGCCGGACATCCTTCTGGTGGCTTTTGGAAATCCAAAGCAAGAGAAATGGCTGTCGATGCATCGCTACCGGTTGGAGGTGCCTGTTTGCATCGGGGTGGGCGGCTCCTTCGACTTTCTGAGCGGCAGGCTTTCCCGCGCGCCCGCCTGGATGCAGCGAAGCGGCCTGGAATGGCTTTACCGAACGATTCAGGAGCCGTCCCGGCTGGCAAAGCGCTATTTCAACAATGGAGTGGGCATGCTGCGCTATCTGCCGGTACAACTTGCAGCAATGGCGATGCAAGGGGAACGGCGCCGGCAGACGCAAATTACGAAAGAGATGGTTGGCGCGGCGATCGTACTGCGCATCGACGGCGATTTCACCGGCGCACTGTTGCCGCGGTTTGAGTCCGACGTTCGCAGTGCGGTTCTCGCCGGTTCTCATGTCGTGCTCGATATGAGCAACACGGGTTACATTGGCGCGGACGCGCTCGCCTCGCTCATTTACGTGATGAATGTTGCCCGCTGCTGGAAGCGCGAACTCTGGCTAGCCGGGCTGGATCGCCTTCTCGTTCAGGTTGTGGGGGCTTCGCGGCTGAGACTCTTCTTTCGCATGGCCCCAAAAGTCGCGGAGGCACTGCGGCGCATCCAGCCGGAACTGATACCGGTTCCGCAATTCGGCAAGGACTGGGCGTTCTGCCGAATCGGCGGCCAGTTGATTCCAATTCATGTCGAGGAAGTCCCCGACGTGTACCGCCAGGTGCGGCAATTGCTCAGCCGGGGACTTGCGGGCGAGCCGATTGCGATCCTGCCGATCGACGGACGGGAGATGATCAAGCAGTTGGCTTCAGAAGACGCCGGATGAAGGCTTGGCAAGAGTAGACCAAGGCACATCGACCGGAGATCCGGGACGCCCACACGCCATCAAGAATACGGAGCCCGTGTGCTGGCTCTCGCGCAACGGCAGTCCGATACTGTCAGGAAATCCGGAGATGAATCTCATGCTGCTATCGCAAGTGCTACCCCTGTTTGGGCTCCTCCTCGCGCTGGCCACGTTGCCATTGCTCGCGGAACTTCTCGTATTGACCGGCGCGGCGCTGTTGCCCGCAGCGCGGATGAGAATTCAAGACGCTGGAACAGAGGCGTTTCCGCTCGCCGTTCTGATCCCGGCTCACAATGAAGAAGCACTGATCGGGCGCTGCATTCGAAGCGTACAAGCCGCCGCCGATTCCAGTACGGAAGTGCTGGTGGTTGCGCATAATTGTACCGATGCGACAACGGTAGAGGCCGAAGCTGCTGGCGCGCGGGTATTGCTGTTAAGCGATCCGGGCCAGGCAGGCAAGGGTTGCGCCCTGCGCTACGGGTTTGCCGCGGCTCTGGCGGGACCGTCGCAAGCAGTACTGGTCATCGATGCCGATTCCGTGGTTTGCGCCGGGCTGATCGCGGCGGTGCGGCAGAAATTTCTGAGGGGCGCACAAGCGCTGCAATGCCGCTACGAGGTGAACAATCCCCAGCAGAGTGAGCGCACCAAACTGATGACGCTCGCCTTTCAAGCATTCAACGTGATCCGTCCGCGAGGCCGCGAGCGCCTGGGCCTCTCCGCCGGCATTCTGGGCAACGGTTTTGCCCTTCACCGGGAGACGCTGGCACGGATTCCATACGGAGCGGATTCCGTGGTTGAGGATCTGGAATATCACCTGACCCTGGTTCGAGCAGGTATTCGTGTAGAGTTCATCGACACGGCCGCGGTTCGCGGCGAGATGCCGGTCTCCGATCAAGGCGCGCGCACGCAGCGCGCGCGTTGGGAAGGCGGCCGCCAGCGCATGATGAGACGGTGGGTTCCACGATTGATGGCCGATCTGCTGCATGGACGCGTACGGGTTGTCGAGCCGCTCCTCGATCTTCTTACGCTGCCCATCGCCACGGGGGCGATTCTTTTGCTGGTTGCCGCTTGCTTGCCCATTGCGTGGCTCCGGCTGTATGCGCTGGCAGGCTTTCTCGTATTGATCGCTCACATAAGCGTGGCTGCCACCTGCGGTTCAAGTTTCTGGGGGACGTTGAGAATTCTGGCGAACGCCCCTGCCTACATCTTCTGGAAACTTTGGCTCATTCCTGAGATCTGGCGCACATCGCGAGCAAATTCCCCATGGATGCGCACGGAGCGCGATACCCCTGCCGATGGTCAGTGATCCGTCAGGCGATTTAGGGCTTGGAATGGCCCACCGAGTCGTTGCTCTCTATCTGAATTCCCGCGACCCAACACGCTGCCGACATTTCACTGAGCCGGGCTGAGCAAGTACTGAAGGAGCTTTCTGTGAACCGACCAAATCAACGTTATGCACTCACCCTCTGCAGTGCTGCCGTACTTGCGATTGGCATGGCCTGTCCGCGGATGGCCATGGGCAAGCCGTCAGAAGACCCGCCGGCGGCCAATGATTCGCCGCGAACCGCACCGCAGGGCGGCGATTCCGCACAGAACACCCCGCCCGATCCAAAGCTGAAAATCAGCCCGCTCGAAGCGTTGCGCAAGTTCGAGCCGCCGCTGGGCGAGGAATACACGCTGGGAGCAGGGGATGAGATTTCCATCCAATATCCCGGCCGACCGGATTTGGCCAGCCGGGACGTGATTGGCCCGGACGGCCGCACGACGCTTCCGCTGGCAGGGCCGATCGAAGTCGCCAATCTAACCCGCGAAGCCGCCGCACTGAAGATCGCCGAGGCATTGTCGCCTTACTATACCAATCTCAAAGCCACGGTGAAGGTGGAGAAATACGGCTCAAACCATATCACGCTGCTGGGAGATGTGAAGAATCCCGGACCTGTGGCTTTTGACCAGACGCCGACCCTGCTGGAGGTGCTCTCAAAAGGCGGGATTGAAACCCGTCCCGATGGCAATGTTCCCGAGCAGTGCGTGATCTACAGAGGAGAAGAGGTATATTGGGTCGATTTGCAGGAATTGCTGGCGACAGGCAGCCCACTCGCGGATCTTCGCTTGCGCCGCAACGACCTGGTTTTTGTGCCTGCCATCTCGACAAGGACCGTCACGGTGATGGGACAAGTGCAGCATCCAGGGCAGATTGCCCTGAAGCATGACTCGACTCTCGCTTCGATTCTCGGCGAAACAGGCGGGTTGAGCGACGGTTCCGGCAGTAACCCGGAGATCCAAATTGTCCACCATTCCAAGGGAGACAGGACCCAGTATGTCCGTTTCAACGATCTGCTCAAGCCAAATGGGGGCATGGAAATCTCGCTCTATCCCGGCGACATCATCTACGTCCCGAAAAGCGGCCTGTCCAAAGTTGGCTTCGTGATGCAGCAACTGGCGCCATTCGTAACCATGGGTAGTTTCGCAGCACTGGCAGCGCACTGATCAGAGAGGTAAGCCATGCTCCATTCGATGTCCAAGGTACCCCCGGAAAACTCAAAAAACGGACCCTCCTTTCCGCTGCGCGTGGCCGCCAGCTCCGCTGAACCGCCGCGTCTGACGATCAACGTGTTCGGCAGTCTCCGTCGCCACTGGTTTATCGCAGCGCTCGTGCTGCTCGTCTTGCTTGGCAGCGGAGCATACATCCTCTGGAAGAAGGCCAAGCCCGTCTACCAGTCGTACAGCGTGGTCTATGTTTCGCCAAGATTTCCCAAGATGCTGGCCAGCGACAGCGAGGTAGAACTTCCCTACGACTCGTATGTCCAGGACCAGATCCAGACGGTTACACGGCACGACATCATCGCCGACGCCATCGCCAAGCTGCCGTATTCCGCGCGAAAGCGGACCGGCCCAGCGCTGCCCTACGAAATTCAGGTGCTGCAGAATACGCTCGAAGTGAAGAGAATCGGTTCGACCTATGAGATGGGCATTGGGCTGACCGGCTCCTCGCCAAACGGCTTGGCCGATATTGTGAATGCGGTCACCGAGACGTATGTAGAGAGAGCAAGGAGCGAAGAGTTTTATGGGCTTGACGATCGGCTGAATACGCTCCATCAGGAAAAAGACAGGCTGCAGAAGGAGATGGACGACCGCCTGGCAGAACAGGCGCAGCTTCTGCAGCAGTTGGGTGTAGCCACGATCTCGTCTGCGCAAGGCGCGTCGAACCCCTATGACTCGACGTTGCAGCAATTGCGCGAGCAGTTGGCTACCGCGCGCATGCAGCGCCAAGCCGCCGAGGCCCAGTTGACGGCTGCCCTCAAAGGGAACGGCGCGGGAGCAACGGCCGTAGCGGACGCAACCGCCGAAGAGGCAATTGCCGCCGATTCCGGGCTATCTGGCATGAGAAGCACCCTGAACAGCCGCCGCGCCGTCCTGTTGCAAGAAATGAGCGGCCTGCGGCCGGATCATCCGGTCTACCAGAAAGACAAGGAAGAATTGGATTCGATCGACAGGATGATGAACGACCTGAGACGCAAGGCTGGCCAGCAATTGTACGACAAGCTGCGCCAGGACGTGTCGCGCACGCGCATGATCGAGCTTCAACTGACACAGGAATTGGTGGAGAAGACGCATACGGCCACGTCCGCCGCGCCCAAGTTCCAGAGAGCCACGGAGCTTGGACCGGAGATCGACAGCCTGCAAAAAGCCTACGGCGCAGTCAATGACCGCATCCGCGACCTTGATCTGGAAAGCAGTTCGCCGGGGTCAATCCATGTGTCCTCGAAGGCGCTCACCCCACTTGGACCGGAGCAGAGCAAGCTGCGCATCTATTTGCTTGCCTTGATTCTGATCTCTTTGGCGTTGGCCGTTGCCGTTCCGGTTGGGATCGATCTTCTGGACGGAAGAATCTATACGACCCAAGACGTCGAGCGGGTGATTGGCTTCCACCCACTCGGCGTCCTGCTCGACAATGACGAATTCCGCCGAGAGATCGCGGACGAGTATTATCTCCGCCTGGCGGCAGGCATCGACTATGCCGTCCGCAATTCGGGAGCGCGGACCTTTTTGTTTACTTCTCCAACGCATGGCTGTGGAACGAGCACCGTCGTGAGCGAGCTGAGCGGCAAACTGCGCAGTCTCGATCTGAGAACACGAACGATCATGGCATCGGCCTTCGAAGGGATCGAGGCTGCTCCCGATGACGATTCATGGCGGCCCGAATTGCTTCTGCAAAGGCGGAAAAAGTCGGAAGAGATTCGGCCCGCCGCACTTGCGCCAATCGCCGCGGTTCACGACTACACGACAAGCCGCATGGGACATGAGGACCCCGCCCCCAATCCAGTGGCGCGGGCGCTGCATCACGCGGGCGAACAGTACGATGTGGTTCTGATCGATGCAAATCCACTGCCCATTTCAGCGCATACAGAGTATTTGGCACGCGTTTCCGATGCAACCGTACTTGTGGTGGAGTCCAGCACGACGACCAAGCAGGAGTTGGATCGCGCCGCGCGGCTGCTCGAACGTCTGGAGGTCGCCGGCGTAGCCGTGGTTCTGAACAGGATCAACCTCAGCCGTTCCGATCGCGCACTGAAAAAAGAGCTGCGGACGTACCAGCAATCATTTCGGCGCCACCGGTCAGCCGCCAAAAAGGAGACAGATCAACGAGCCAAGGTCAGCGCTTGACAACGCGAACACGAAAAAGTCCGATCGATGGAAGCAAACTCCGAAGGAGGAGATATCTGCGGCGATGAGCCCGCAGTCAGCCTATGCGCACACTGGAAATTCTGTTTGTGGCACTAACGGTCAGCGCTGCCGTGAGCCTGCTGATTGGCGGCTTGCCACGAACCGCCCGTGTGTTCGCGGCAAGCGCACTGGTGGCGGCAGTTGCGCACGAAGCTCTGGAAGGCGCGCACTGGCAGATGATTCCAGCATACGCAGCCGCCGTGCTGGTTTGCTTCGTTGTTTGGAGACAAGACGGACGCCGGGAGCAACGTCTTACATTCGCAGCCTCGTCGGTACTGCTGCTCGCTGCAGCGAGTATCCTGTTCTCGATTCTGCTGCCTATGTTTCGCCTGCCAAGCCCCACGGGGCCCTATCCGGTCGGTACCTCAATCTTGTACTTCAAAGACTCTTCGCGCATCGAAGATTCCGCGCCCGACAGTGGCTCCTCAAGAGAACTGATGGTCCAGATTTGGTATCCGGCCCAGCCTTCGCATAACCGTCTGGCCCGCTATCGCGAACCGCACGAGACCACCGCGCTCAGCTCTTACCAAAGCGTGCTTCCAACCAATGCGCGGTTGGATGCCAACGTGGCGGTCGCGGGCGCCCCGTTTCCCGTTATCCTCTTCAACCATGCCTGGCACGGCCGGCGAACCAATGACACCTTCTTGACTGAGGAACTGGCGAGTCACGGCTATATTGTCGCCAGCATCGATCACACGTATAACGCGAGCTTGGTTGCTTTCCCGGACGGGCGGGTCGTGCATGGAGTTGCATCGAACGATATAGACGCACCGGAAACGAGTACGGCCGAGCGTGTGAGGGCAATCTGGAACAAGGAGTTAACCAAGTGGGTAGCCGACCAGCGATTCGTTCTTGATCGCTTGGAGGCTATGAATCATGCCGCCGGCACACCCTGGTTCGAACGCCTGGACACCAATATGGTTGGGGCCATCGGGCATTCGTTTGGCGGAGCGGCGGCTACTGCCCTGTGCGCCGAAGATTCGCGAGTTCACGCTTCGGTGAACATGGATGGATGGTTCTTCAACGCAATCCACGCGCGAGGTCCGAACCAACCGTTGCTCTTCATGGAGGCCGACAGCGGGCAGGTAGACGCACCCCTCAATCCAAATCTGAAGGTGGATGCGGTTCTTGACACAACAGACTTCGCTGAAACGGAGGATTCAATGCGGAGATTCGGTGGGGACCTGCTGTCAATCAAGGGAGCTGCGCACGAGGACTTTACCGATCAGCCTCTTCTGTCCCCGCTGCGCACGTTCTCGCATCGCGGCGAAGTTCCAGCCCGGCAAATTCAGGAGATTGTGCGCACGTATGTCCTCGCTTTCTTTGACAAGACACTTCGCGGCGAAGATCCCATGGTCTTACGGGCGCGCTCGAGTCCTTATCCCGAGGCGTGGCTCCAGGTATGGCCGGAAAGCAAAAACGGGATCGCATCTTCAATGCGATCAGATGGTCAATAAGAGCCGATACGGCTTCCTCGGCATTTCTGGAATCGTCCGCAGCATCCATTGTGAACTTGCGCGAGCGCCGCGGTCCGCCGTTTACGCGGCGAACGAAGCACCGAGAGATAACACGCCTAACCGATTCTCCAGACCCACTTGGGTATGGGAGGGCCCTATGCCCGCATCCCCCGATCGAATGATCCAATGCACATCCGATGCCTTTGCACGGAATTTCAACCGGTTGCCTTACGAATTCGTTCACAGTCTCGCCGGCGACCCGCTCTTCGAGATTTCCCGGCTTGTGGACCTGGCCGAGAAGGTGGCAACGCGCCAAACCCCTCATCTGGCGGGCGGCGACGTGTATTTCAACGACGGACTTATCGCGGCTGGCGAAAAGCCGTTGTGCCCCGAGTTGCCGCGTACAACTGCCGTCGATCTCATTCGCCGGATCGATACGGCACAGGCCTGGATCATCCTGAAGCACATTGAACGCGAGCCGGGTTATCGCGATGTGTTGGAGAACTGCATTCGCGACATTCTCGAACTTTCCGGACGGGAGCTTTTGCGCAAGATCAAATGGTTCGAAGCGATTCTCTTCATCACATCGCCGAATCGCGTAACGGAGTATCACCTGGACCGCGAGGTCTCGTGGATTCTCCAACTCAAGGGCGACAAGGAGATTCATCTCTTCGACCGCGCGGACAAGGATATCGTCCCCGACGAGGAACTCGAGGTCTACTGGACCGCCGACAATCGGGCCGCGCGCTATAAGCCAGAATACGAATCGAGAGCCATCGTCTATCAAATGCACCCTGGAACCGGCGTGCACATCCCCATCAACTCCCCGCACTGGCTGCAGAACAAGAACAATATTTCCGTAACGTTGAACGTCAATTTCCAGTTTCACGACCAGCACTGGGCGAATCTTTATCGGGCGAACTACTACCTTCGGCGAACGGGGATCACGCCGCACCCGCCTGGAGCCCATCCGGTATCCGACTCGCTCAAAAGCGCGGCATTTACCGCTGTGCAGAGGGTCAAGCATGCTGTGAAGGGCCGCGTTCTTATTCCGCCTGAAGCCCGCGAGCAAAACCGGCGAATTCTCGAACTGGTAAAGCATCCGTAAAGCAGGTTGAAACGCCCGCGAAAGGCTTAGAGAAGCAAGCCGGCGAGAGTTGCAGAGATCGCTTGCAACAGGGGGCGCTGGGGATAAAAGTGTCCTCCGGGAAGAAGTTGCACTGAGAAGCGGCGGCGTGTCTGCCGTTTCCAGGCGAGCAACTCGCCCCAACCGACGCTTGCATCCTTCTTCCCTGCGAAAACTGTCATCGGGCAGTCCAGAGGTTCGCTCTCCCGAAAACGAAAACTCTCCACAACCGAAACATCGGCCCGCAAGATTGGCAGGATGACCTCCATGAACTCCGCATTCTGCAGAAACTCATCCGGGATGCCATCGTAGAGGCGAGTCACCACTTCTATGAATTCCCGGTCGGGGAGCGAGTGCAGAAGGCTCGTATCGTCCGGAGAATCCGGGGCGCGGCGGCCGGAAAGAAAGAGCCAGGCAGGCATGGAAAGTCCATCGCGCTGGAGTCTGCGCGCCCATTCGAAGGCCAGCAATGCGCCCATACTGTGTCCGAAGACCGCATAGGGGATGTCCAGCCAGGGGCGCAGTTCACGATCCATCGCATCGATGAGCGCATCCATCTGGGTATAAAGGGGTTCGGAGAGCCGCGTCTCCCGGCCGGGGAGCAGAACCGAAGCTATCTGCACAGGGGCAGGCAGCGCGGCGTTCCAGGAATGAAATGCCGTGGCGCCGCCTCCCGCGTGAGGCAAGCAGAACAGGCGCATGCGCGGATGCCCATCCACCGGACGGCACTTCAACCAGAGTGCACCTCGACTCAAGTCAGCGTTTCTCCGGAATTGATTCTACCCGATCGATATCGGCAGCGCCCTCACTTCCTGGGTAACCTGTTCCGGCGACGAACACTCCGAAGAATCTGCACCTCAAGAAAGGCGATAGCGACAGACCTGACAAGAGCGCGACTCTCTCGCGTCATGAACATCTTTCAATTCATGCTGGCAATGATTCTGGCCAACTAGATCGGCACTTCCATCTCAAACGCATTTGCTTTGTTGCCTCGAAACACAAGACGACCTGATTCACGCGCGGGCCGTTGCACTGTCTCCGTTCCGGAAATTCCACCCGGAAGTTAGTCTCAACGGTTCTCCTAATGCTTTGAATACGGAGGTTTGAATATGAATATGTCGACATCGGAGTTGTGGCCACGAGCTTCTGGATTGGCGCCCTTCTGGCCCGACGGAGCGGGAAACTCGGTCGCGGGCGCCCCGCGGAGATCGCAAGGCACGGCGAAGTTCTGGATGATTCTGGATGGGATGATCATCCTCGGGGCCGCGATGCTTGCCTCATTCTACAAATTGCATACGGGGCCGATGGATGGCGCAAGAGTGCTCTGGGAGGGAACGCTGATACACGGCCGTTCCATGAGTATATTGCTGGCCCTTCTCTTCGGATTCATCATCGTGCTGATGGTGACCAGCAGAAGAATGAATTTGTACTACCCCAGGCGGCTCAACAATCTTCTGCACGAGCAGCGGCTGAGCGTCCAGGCCTGCTTAACTTCCGGTTTGCTGCTTACGGGCACGCTCTATCTGGTAAAGGCCGAGGACATTCCGCGCAGCATTGTTCTCATAACGGTGGGAATTGTCACCGTCACGCTGAGCCTGCGCAGGCTGGTCTATCGCGTATTGATGTATCGCCGCTTCGAACACGGCATTGGCACGCGCAGTGTTCTCATCGTTGGTACCGGACCAGAGGCGCACGCCCTTCGCCAACACCTGGAGAGCATCCGGCATCTGGGCTACACCTTCAAGGGATTCATTGAAGTTCCAGGCTCCGAATCCGGTTTTGGCGCCGCATCCAGGGATGTTGTCGGCTCGCTCGACATGCTCTTTCAAAATGCCCGGAAGGAATTCGTGGATGAGATACTCTTCACGACTCCGATCGGGCGCGAATTTGTTCCCGATGTGCTCGAACAGGCGCGCAGGCACGGTGTGGATCTGCGCGTGGTTCCCGACTTGTATGGAGGCGTGGCCTGGAGCAACCCCCTCGAATACATCGGTCAGTTCCCTACCATTCCGCTTCACAGGGGGCACGTGCCGGAGATGGGACTTCTGCTCAAGCGCCTGCTCGACATCGCCTTCTCCAGCCTAACGCTGATCGCTCTTTTGCCGGCGCTGCTGACGATTGCCATCGCGATCAAGCTCGATTCCCCTGGACCGGTCCTCTACACGGCTGAGCGCATTGGCAAAAAGGGCCGGGTCTTCCGTTGCCTGAAGTTCCGCACCATGGTCCGCGATGCGGAATACCGGCGCACCGAGGTGTTGCACCTGAACGAGCGGAAAGGCGTGCTGTTCAAGATTGCCAACGACCCTCGCATCACAAGGGTCGGCCGCTTCCTGCGCAAGTATTCACTCGACGAACTGCCGCAGTTCATCAATGTGATTCACGGCGACATGAGCATTGTCGGCCCTCGTCCGCCGATCGCCAGCGAGGTCCGCGAGTATAAGCTCAATCACCTGCGCCGCCTCGATGTCATTCCCGGGATTACGGGGTTGTGGCAAGTGCAAGCGCGCCAAGACCCCTCGTTCGACAGCTACGTTTCGCTGGACGTGACCTACATCGAGAACTGGAGCCTTTGGCTGGATATCAAAATCATTCTGCGGACAGTTGGCGTGGTCTTTGCCGGAACCGGCTCTTAGCTGGTCCTCCGGCTTACGCAGGGCTTCCGGCGTCGACCTAAACCGCCACTTCTTCTAACCCGGGGGCAGAGCCCCGCAGGGACCTGCCGGGACAAATGGCTCGGCGGAAACCGAGGCCAAGCAGAGAAAAGAGTGACAATTGTTTGCAACGATTCCTCTCCCATCGCATCTAATTTGACAGTGAGGCAGTTATTTCCACTCTGGCGTTTGGGAGTGACATGGGCGAAGCCCGCATGGAGCGGCCATGAACCGGTAAAGCTCCAAGACAGCAGGTAATTGTTTTGCCCATCTCGGAATAGAAATACAGATTCCGCCAAAATCGGTTCCATTCACTTTCAGAGTTTCATGCCGCTTCGCGCCCCTGAGGCGCCCACCCCCAAAAATTGACGGTATTCATCGCAAGCCCGCGCTGTAGAGGTAGGCGGGGGTGTCTCTGTCTCAGCATCCGCAACCAAATCAACACTCCTGACACTCCATCAGAGTACGGGCGGAGGAGGTTTCATGGCCACAGCTCTCGATCAAGCTGCGCAGTCGGTCGTTTTTGCCCACGATGCCGAGACTGCCAGATTATTCGCCGCGAATTTCGACCATTGCCCATTTCAGTTCCAGCACTCCCTGCACCGAATGGAGATCTTTCAGATGCCGGCGTTGCTGAAGCTGGCGGAAGTCTGCATGCGAAAGCGCGAGCAGAAGAGCCACTTCGAAACAGGCGAGCCAGTGGTGAACGGGTACTTCGGCAACAAGCCGGCCGATATGACGTTGGTCCAGGCTCTGGAGCGCATTGGGGAAAGCGCAAACTGGATCATCCTGAAACGGATTCACGAAGAGCCAGAGTACCGAGAAGCGCTGGAGATCTTCATCTCGGAGCTGTCCGATCTTACGGGCACGGATTTGCGCCGTCTGTATCACGATCCAATTCTGACGATCTTCATCACTTCGCCCAATCGCATCACGCCTTACCATCTGGACGGCGAAGCCAATTTTCTGGTGCAGGTGCAGGGCAGGAAGTCGGTGTTTCTCTACGATGCGCACGATCCGTACATCTTAACCACGGCGGAGATGGAGCAATACTGGACGGGGCATCTGCTGGCGCCGCGATGGCACGACGAGCTATCGAACGGGCAGTGGCGCTACGAATTGTCTCCAGGGATAGGAATTTTCAACCCGGCCACCTTTCCGCACTGGGTGAAGAACACGGACAATGTCTCGGTTTCAGTCAGCATCAACTTCAAGAGGGTGCGGAACGACACAATCGGAGCGTACCGAGCCAACTACTACGCGCGGAAGATCGGCCTGCGTCCCCGCGCTCCAGGACAGTCGCCGGCCCTCGACCGCTTGAAGAGCGCAACTTTCGGAGAGTTGTACAAAGGGGCGCATGCCACGCGGAGAGCGCTCCGGTCGCGCTTCGGAATTTAGAACGTCGCCGCGCACAGTTGCCGTCCATGCGACGCTGTAACTTTTTCGGTTGTTCGCGTGCATCTCCTGCGGCAAGCCGGTCTGTGCGCCGGCTGACGATCTTACAGTTTTCGAATCGATCAAGAAACTTTCTCGTCCGTGAGATAACCGGAGGACCGGCGGGCGCCGGCTCAAGCATGAGGTGCGGAATGGCAGCGACAAATCACGAAATCCGCCATGCGGACAACAGCTTTGATACGTTGCGCCTGTTCTTCGCCGTGCTGGTGATCTTTTCACATAGCTTTGCCCTCGGCCGCGGTTCCGACGATACCGAACCTCTCTTCATGCTGACCCACGGACAGATCACTTTTGGAAATGTGAGCGTGTGGGCTTTCTTTGTGATCAGCGGGTTCCTCATTGCGCAAAGCTGGACGCGTTCTCCGAAGCCGGCGAAATTCCTCAAGAGGCGCATCGCGCGCATTTATCCAGGGTTCATTGTCGCCGCATTGCTTTCGGCGCTGGTCGTGGTTCCCCTTGCGGCGGATACGGCAACGGATCGCCCGCTGGGGATAGTAAGCCTTTTGTGGCAAACGCTGCGGCTACAGGTCTTCGATGCGCCGCCGGTGTTTGTCCATAACGCCTTGCCTAATGTGCTGAATGGTTCTCTTTGGTCTGTGCCCTTTGAATTCTGGTGCTATACCGGAATCATGTTGCTGGGACTGACTGGAATGCTCTTGCGCCGCTGGCTGGTAGCGGTGATCTTTGGAGCAGTGATTGCCTGGCACCTCTATTTGTCGATTACCGGATGGGCCCCAGGAGGCAAGCTGCTTGGGGTTATCTTTGGCTTTCCACTGTTCTGGGCGATCGTTCTCCCGTTCTTTCTTGCAGGCTCTCTGTTTCATCTCTTTGGCGGTACAGCGTTGCTGCGCAGGCCGCTGATGATTGCGGCTCTTGCAGTTCTGATCGTGTCGAACTTCATTCCGAATGGGCTTCTAGTCGCTCTTCCTATCTGCGGCGCATACCTTCTGCTCGGCCTGGCATATCAACCATGGCTGCGTCCGTTGAATCTTGGGAGATATGGGGACTTTTCCTATGGCACTTATCTGTATGCCTTCCCGATTCAACAATTGATTGTGAAGCTGGGCGGGGGAACGATGGCGCCCTTGAAGCTTTTCCTGTTGTCTGCCCCACTCGCGGTGGGCGCGGGGGCTCTTTCCTGGTTTCTTGTGGAGCGGCACTTCCTGGCGCGCGGCTTGGCTTTAAGGCCAAGCGCGTCTCTTGCCCGGAAAGCAGCCATAGGCCTTCTCTCGATATGGAGACGGAGGAAACGCCCGCTTGGCGCCGGTTCGAGCATTTCAGCGGTGCGGGCTCCGAAGCACGACGACGCCGGCGAAACGGCCTCACAGGCCGCGGAGATCTCTGCATGAGTCGCCAGGACTTGTGATTGAAACATCTGAATCTGCTTCGATTGCCGGACTGCGCTGGCGAGTCGCACACATTCTTCGGCTGCATCCCAGGCGGCTCGATTCGATCTGTAAAACGAACAACATTCCGATACTCTGAGAACAATCTTGCCGACTGAGACGACATTATCAACGATTGATCTCTCCGAACCGGAAGCGGCGGAAGACCGCTCCGGAGGGGAGGCGCATGCCAGGAAAGCGCTGGAATCGAAGGCGATGCAGGCCACCTTCTGGACAGTGATGGACTATGGGTGTTCGATGGCGCTGCGCGTCATCAACAGCCTGGTTCTTACCCGTCTTCTGATGCCGGAATCCTTCGGCCTGATGACGCTGGTCACTACACTCGTCGTCGGAATCAGCCTGATCTCCGATATCGGCCTGGGCCCCAACGTGATTCAGAGCCCCCGCGGAGACGAACCCACACTTCTGAATACTGTGTGGACCTTGCAGGTGCTTCGCGGCGTGGGTATCTTCGTCGTTTCCCTGATGCTAGCCTGGCCGATGTCGCTCGTCTACCATGAGCCACGGCTCCTGGCTCTATTGCCGGCGCTGGGCGTCAATGTTGTCATCGGTTCCTTCAACAGCACCAACCTGCTTTCGATGTCGCGCCACATGGGTGTTCGCAGGGTGTTCCTGCTCGACATCACAACGCAGCTCTTTACGCTGCTGGTCACGGCGGGTTGCGCTTTTGTATACCGGTCGGTGTGGGCCCTGGTCATAGGGGCGATTCTGAGCACGATCTACCGGCTCATCTTCAGCTATTACCGGAGGCTGATCCCCGGCATCCGGAATTCCTTCTGCTGGGACCGGGAGAGCCTGCACTCCCTGGTTCACTTCGGCAAGTGGATTGTGCTATCGACGGCTTTCTACTTCTTCGCCTCGCAGGCGGACCGGCTGATTCTGGGAAGATTGATCAGCTTCAGTCTGTTGGGCGTGTACGGCATCGCTTATTCGGTTTCGGACATTCCGCGCGCCATCATCAATGCATTCGCGCAAAAGGTCGGGTATCCGTTCATCGCCAGAATGGTCCATCTGCCGATCGCTGAATTCCGGAAAGTCTTCTTGCGATATCGTCTGCGCGCTCTGCTGGCAGGCGCGGTCATGCTATGCCTAATGGTACATTTGGGCGGCTTTCTAGTAACAAGAATGTACGATCGCCGGTATCACGCCGCATCGTGGATGGTTCCGGTTCTGGCCCTTGGCCTGTGGCACACGCTGATGTATGCCACAACCATGCCGGCGCTGTTCTCTCTCGGCAAGTCGCAGTACTCGGCGATCGGCAACGGTTTGTATTGTATCGCCGTAGTAACGGCCATTCCTTTCGCCTTCCATTTCTTCGGGATGTTTGGCGCGGTAATTGCCGTGGCCGCTGGCGACTTTCCGCTCTATCTCGTGACAGTCGCGGGAGCCAGCCGTGAGGGCATCTCGACATGGCGGCAGGATCTGTGGTCCACCGGATTCTTCCTTGTCCTTCTGGGCCTCGGTCTTGCTGTGCGAATGTCCATCATCGGCTAGCATCTTCACTTCTGTCCCTTGCAGAAACCCGACAGTCGAATCGTTTCCCCTCAAGACAAAACCCATTGCACACGAATGCAAAACGGCAACTGAAGTAAAACTTCCCTTACGCGACTCTTGCTCAGAGCATTGCTTCATTCACTGTAGCCTCGCTTCCAACTCGACAGCTTTTGAATTCGGTGCCCTCCTATGACCACTACGGACACAATGCAGAGCACACGGGCGATCACATCGCCGGCAACGGAGCGGCTCGTGGAACGCGTGTTCTCCATTCCGCTGAAACCTCTATGGAAAATGTTCGACGAAGTCGCAGCGCGGCACGCCGAGCGTACTGCGGTAACATTTGGCGACCAGCAGCTTTCTTACGGAGAGCTTCGTGCACAGGCCAGCCAACTTGCACGTCACCTGCGCAACCTGGGCGTAGGCCCGGATTCCCTGGTCGGCGTGTTTCTAGAGCGTTCGCCACGCGCGATCGTAGCCTTGCTGGCCATTCTCAAAGCTGGAGGCGCCTATCTGCCCATCGATCCCGCTTATCCAAGCGAACGCATCTCCACTATTCTCGACGATGCCCGGCCAACGGTTCTGTTGACCGAAGAACATCTTCTCGACAGGCTGCCGGCGCATAGCGCACATGCGGTTCTCCTCGATCGAGAGAGCGCGACGGGTTTTTATGCAGAGGACTCTGGGATCGCGTCGGAAGCAGGCCTGGAGAACCTGGCGTACGTCATCTACACTTCGGGATCGACGGGAAAGCCGAAAGGCGTGATGGTGACGCAGGCCAATGTGGCGCGTCTGCTGAGAGCGACGGCGGAATGGTTTCACTTCAACGAGAACGATGTCTGGACGCTCTTCCACTCCCTGGCCTTCGATTTCTCGGTATGGGAGATATGGGGCTGCCTGCTGCATGGCGGAAGACTCGTTATTGTTCCTTTCTCCGTCTCGCGCTCGCCGGAGGATTTCCATGAGCTTTTGGCAAAGGAGAAGGTTACTGTTCTGAACCAGACACCGTCGGCTTTCTATCAGCTAATCACTGTCGACCAAGTGCGGCCGCAGACGGATTTGGCGCTACGGGTTGTGATCTTCGGCGGCGAGGCGTTGAACTTCAAAACGCTGCGGCCATGGTTCGCTGCCCATGGCGACAGGCGGCCGCGGATGATCAACATGTATGGCATCACCGAGACCACGGTGCATGTCACGTATCGGGAGGTGACCGCAGCCGATGCCGCAAGTGGCGCGTCCAGCCTGATCGGAATTCCGATTCCGGATATGCAGCTCTACCTGCTCGGCGAAGACGGGCGGCCCGCGCCGGCCGGAGAAGTGGGCGAGATCTATGTGGGCGGCGCAGGCGTGGCGCGTGGATATCTGAACCGGCCCGAGCTGAATGCCGAACGTTTTATCTCCGACCCATTTTCAGGGACCCTGAACGCGCGGCTGTATAAATCCGGCGACCTTGCACGCCTGCTGCCGGACGGCGAAGTGGAGTATCTCGGCCGCGGCGACGCGCAGGTAAAGATTCAGGGGTTTCGCATCGAACTCGGCGAGATCGAAGCCGCCATCGCGGGGCACGGGCAGATACGAGAAGCGCGCGTGATTGCCCACACGGATGAGGCGGGAACGAAGCGGCTGGTGGCGTATTACGTGGCGCGGGAGGGTCCGGCTCTGGCCGCGCGCGAACTGAGCCAGTACCTGAGCGGGAAGTTGCCGCCCTGGATGATGCCCTCGGTGTATCTGCCAATCGATGCCTTTACCCTCACGCCACACGGCAAGGTGGATTACGCGGTGCTGCCGGAGCCGATGCTGGGATCTTCGAGAACCAGCGAGGAAATCAGAGGCACGGAATTGGAGATGGAAGTCGCAGCCGTGTGGCAGAAGGTTCTGGGTGCGGATCACGTCGGCCTTGACGACAACTTTTTCGACATCGGCGGAACGTCGCTGCTGTTGGTGTCGGTGCAAACGAAGCTGCAAACGCTGTTGAACAGAAAGATTTCCGTCGCGGAACTCTTTGCGTACACCACGGTCCGCACCCTCGCGGAAAAGCTGGGAGGTTCGGCTCCCGACTCCGGATCGTGGCATTCGGCGCAGAACCTGGCAGAAAAGCAGCGGGCGGCGTTTGCGCGCGCCCGCGCGGCTAAGAAGGCGGCCCTATGAGCATCCCGGAAAGCGAGAATCGACTGGAAGGCGTTGCAATCATCGGCATGTCGGGCAGGTTTCCCGGCGCGCCCGACCTTGAGACATTTTGGGCCAACGTCGTAGCGGGCAGGGACACGATCACCCACTTTTCGCGCACCGAGCTGGAAGCGAGAGATCGTGCTTCACTGGAGTTCGGCCCGGAATATGTGGCGGCCCATGGCGTTCTGAAAGACGTCGAGTTGTTTGATGCAGGTTTCTTCGGCATTTCACCCCGCGAAGCCGATTTTCTGGACCCGCAGCACCGGTTGTTTCTGGAAACGTGCTGGAATGCGCTCGAGGACGGTGGATACGATTCGGCGCTGTTTCCCGGGCAGATCGGCGTGTTTGGCGGATGCAGCCTGAACACCTATCTGCTGGCAAATCTGAGTGCCAGCCGGGAGTTCATCGACGAAGTGACCGGCAACTATCAGGTCGGCGAGTTCCAGGCCACGCTGGGCAACGACAAGGACTTTCTTTGCTCGCGCGTGGCGTACAAACTGAACTTGCGAGGCCCATGCGTTACGGTACAGGGTGCGTGCGCGACGTCGCTGGTGGCGATCTGCCAGGCGAGCCAGAGCCTGCTGACCTATCAGTGCGATATGGCACTGGCCGGAGGCGTCTCGGTTACTTTTCCGCAGCATCGCGGCTACGTCTATCAGGAAGGCAGCATGGGGTCGAAAGACGGGCGCTGCCGTCCCTTCGATGCCGACGCGACGGGCACTGTCTTCGGACACGGCGTGGGAGTGGTGCTTCTGAAGCGCCTGGAAGATGCGCTTGCCGACGGCGACCGGATCGACGCCGTGATTCGCGGCTTTGCAATCAACAATGACGGCGCCGCGAAGGTCGGCTACATGGCGCCCGGCGTGGAGGGCCAGGCGGGAGCAATTGCGGCCGCGCAGGCCATGGCGGGCATCGGCGCAGATGCAATCACGTATGTTGAAGCGCATGGCACCGCAACGCCGCTTGGCGATCCCATCGAGGTCGCCGCACTGACGCGCGCTTTCCGCAAGAGCACGCAACGAAGCGGCTTCTGCTCCCTGGGCAGCACCAAGGCGAACATTGGCCATCTGGACGCCGCAGCGGGAGTCAGCGGGCTTATCAAGACGGTGCTTGCCATGCGGCACGGAACGATTCCGCCGCTAGCCAACTTCCTCCAGCCGAATCCCCGCATCGATTTCGCGAATACGCCGTTTTATGTCAGCCGCGCAGCTTCGCCCTGGCAGCCCGACGGTCCGCGCATCGCCGGTGTAAGCGCGTTTGGCGTGGGAGGCGTGAATGCCCATGTGGTGCTCGAAGAGGCGCCGGCAGCCTGGCCAGAGGCGTCTATGCGCCCCGCGCATGTGCTCTGTGTTTCGGCGCGTTCCCAAGCCTCGCTCGACGCGGCGCTACTCAACCTTGGCCGGCATTTGCAAGAGCATCCAGAATTGGATCTGGGGGATGTCTCGTATACACTCCAGACCGGGCGACATGGCTTCGATCATCGCGCCTCCGCGGTTTGCACAAGCGTGGATGAGGCGGCCGGATTGCTCGCCGCGCCGGGGAACCGGCAGATTCACAGGTCTCAGGGCATCATCGCCCGCCCCCAGCCGGTCTTCCTCTTCACCGGGCAGGGCGCACAGTTTCCCGGCATGGGACGCACGCTCTACCAGGCGGAGCCCGTCTATCGAAATCAGATCGATGAATGCGCGGAGATACTGCGGCCCGTGCTGGATTTGGATCTGCGCACCGTGCTCTTTGCTACCGATGCCGAAGCCGGCGCCAAGGCGCTGATGGAAACGCGGCTGGCGCAGCCGGCGCTGTTCATGACCGAACTGGCGATGGCCAGGCTATGGATGGAGTGGGGAATCGAACCGAAGGCCATGACGGGCCACAGCCTGGGAGAATTCGTTGCGGCCGTTGTGGCCGGAGTGATGAGCCGCGAAGACGGCCTCAGACTGGTTGCGGCGCGCGGCCGCCTGATGCAGCAGATGGACCGGGGAGCGATGCTCTCCGTGCGCCTCGGCGAGGAGCGGATATCGGCTCTGCTCGACGATCGGCTTTCGATTGCCGGACTGAACAGCCCGTCTTTGTGCGTGGTATCGGGGCCCATTGAAGCCATCGAGGAATTGGAGAAGCGGCTCGAAAGGGAGTCTGTCGGATGCAAGCGCTTGCGGACTTCCCACGCCTTCCATTCCGCCATGATGGATCCGATGCTGGACGCCTTCGAAGACGAGGTGAGCCGCGTAGCCCTTCAAGCACCGTCGATTCCCTATGTGTCGGGAGTGACCGGCGCGTGGATCAAGCCCGAGGATGCGGTAACCACGCGCTATTGGAGGAACCATTGCCGCAAACCCGTTCGTTTCGCGGATGCGGCGGCGCTCTTGCTGGATATGCCGGGAGCCGTGCTGCTGGAAGTGGGACCTGGGCAAACGTTGACGACCCTTGCGCATCAGCAGCGCGGCAATCGCGCTACGCCGATCGTGGCGTCCATGCCAGAGCGCGACGCCGAGGCCATTGCCTCGGAAACCATGCTGGAAGCCCTGGGCCGTCTATGGGCTGCCGGCATTCAGCCGGAGTGGACGCGGCTCTGGAGCCAGGAGCACAGAAAGCGGGTTTCGCTGCCCACCTACCCATTTGAGCGCAAGAAGCACTGGATCGAACCGCCGCCGCAAGCAGTCGTGGCCTATGCCCCCGTGCAAGCCATGACTACATCGCGCGAGACTGAAACTCCAACTGAAAGAGATACCGATATGGCCAATGATGCAAACGGAATTGCTCCCGAACGCCGGCTCAGACTGCAGCCTGTGGTGGCAAGCCTCTTTGAAGAGCTCAGCGGGATCGCCACCGGCCCTGAATCCGTCGATACTTCCTTCCTGGAACTGGGATTCGACTCTCTTTTTCTGACCCAGGCGACGCAGGCCGTGCAGCGCCGCTTTGGCGTCAAGGTGACCTTCCGGCAGATGGTGGAACAATATTCGAGCATTCGCGCGCTCGCCGACCGTCTGGATTCGATTCTTCCCGCGGATGCCTTTCCCGTGCAGCAGTCACAGCCTCAGCAGCCGCCGCACGTGGCCGCGGAAGCAGCTCCGGCGGTTATTCCTGCGCCCTCCGTCGCTGCGGGCTCGCCGCTCGAAGAACTGCTCCGGGCGCAGATGCAGGCCATGTCCCAACTCTTCGAACAGCAACTGTCGGCGATACGCGGAACGGCGCCTGCCGCGGAGCCGCAGCGGTCCTCTGCCCTGTTGCCGGGCCCTGCGCCTGTTGCCGCCAAGGTAGCATCCCCGAACGACGTTGCGTCTGCCGCGCCAGCCGGTGGAGTCAAAACGCACGGGCCCTTCAAGCCCGTACAGCCCGGCTCAAAAGACGGGCTGACGGAGCCGCAGCGCGAATACATTCAATCGCTCGTCGCCCGGTACACGGCGCGCACCGGAAAATCGAAAGAGTATACGCAGACCCACCGCCCGCATCTTGCCGACCCCCGTGCTGTCGCGGGCTTTCGGTCCCTGTGGAAAGAGATGGTCTATCCGCTGGTGTCGAAGCGCTCCAAAGGCTCTCGCATCTGGGATCTCGACGGCAACGAATATATCGACATCGTCAACGGATTCGGCGCAATCATGTTCGGGCACGGGCCGGAATTTGTGACCGAAGCTGTACGACAGCAGATCGACCTTGGGGTGGAGATCGGCCCGCAGTCCTCGCTGGCCGGTGAAGTCGCGGCTCTGATCTGCGAACTCACGGGCATGGAGCGCGCCGCTTTCTGCAACACCGGTTCCGAGGCGGTGATGGCGGCGCTTCGCGTGGCGCGCACGGTGACCGCGCGCGACAAAATCGTGTACTTCACCGGCGATTACCACGGCACCTTCGACGAGGTATTGCTGCGCGCCACTCCGCACGGAGCCGCGCCGATCGCTCCCGGCATTGCTGCGGGGAGCGCAAGCAGCGTGGTGGTGCTGGAGTACGGCTCGGAGACCTCCTTGGAGTTCATCCGCGCGCATGGCGATGAGATCGCCGCAGTTCTGATCGAGCCTATCCAGAGCCGGCACCCGGAGGTGCAGCCGCGGGAGTTTCTGCGCGAGTTGCGCAGAATCACGGCGCAGGCGGGAACGGCCCTGATCTTCGACGAGGTGGTGACCGGATTCCGTGTGGCTCAAGGCGGAGCGCAGGAGTACTACGGAGTCCGCGCCGATTTGGCCACCTATGGCAAGGTGATCGGCGGCGGTTATCCGATTGGCGTGGTCGCGGGAAAAGCGGAGTATCTCGACACGCTCGATGGCGGCGCCTGGCAGTACGGAGACGACTCGGCGCCAGAGGTCGGGATGACCTTCTTCGCGGGAACGTTTGTGCGCCATCCTCTCGCACTGGCCGCGGCGAAGGCAGTCCTGCATCATTTGAAGCAAGCCGGGCCGGCGCTCCAGGAAGCGCTCGCCCGGAAGGTGGCCAACGCTGCCCGAGCCGTAGAAGAGACATTTCGCCAAGCAGGACTCGATATCGGCGTGCATCCGTGCGGCGCGTGGTTCACATTCAGCCTGCCCGCGGAGGCCCGCTTCGGCAGCCTGCTCTATTACCACATGCGCGAAAAGGGCGTTCATATCCTCGAGAGCTACCCTTGCTTCTTTACCACAGCGCACTCCGACGAGGATTTTGCGCGCGTGGTCGAGAGCTTTCGCCAATCGATCCAGGAGATGCGCCGGGGCGGCATGTTGCCGGCTCCGGCGGCGCAGAGCGTTCTCGCGACCGCCGCGGAAGCATCTCCGGATCTGCATCCGGCCGCACGCGGCAAGGACTCGGAGTACAAGGCTCCAGCCACGGCGCCGCTGACCGAGTCGCAGCGAGAGATATGGCTTGCCGCCGGGCGTGGAAGCGACGCAAATTGCGCCTTCAACGAATCGCTGACGCTGTGCCTGCACGGGAGAGCAAGCGAGGATGAGGTGCGAAGCGCGCTCGAAGCGGCAATCGACAGGCACGACGCGCTTCGTTCGACGGTGGACCCCAACGAAGAGTGCATGAGAATCGCCCCCGTCAGCACGATCCAGATTCCATTCGTCGACCTGAGCGCGCTTTCCACCGAAGAGCGGCGGGAATTCATCGACGCCAGGATCGCGGAAGAAGGAAGCACGCCCTTCGATTTGTCCAGTGGCCCGCTGATTCGCGCAACGCTGATCCGCACCGCTCCGGACGAACTGGTTCTTCTGCTCACCGGCCACCATATCGTGCTGGATGGCTGGTCGGCGAATCAGCTTCTGGATGATATGGGCAGGATCTACAGCGCGGCAAAAACCAAGGCAAAACCGGCTCTGGCGCCGCTGATGCCCTTCAGCAGTTATGCGCTGAAGGAGCAGGAGGAGGCGCAGGCGGGCGCCTATGCCGAGAACGAGCATTACTGGGTCGACGTCTTCGCGGGACGGGCGCCGGTGCTGGACCTGCCGACGGATCGGCCGCGCCCGGCCATGAAGTCCTACAATGGTGCCACGCTGCGCACCTCTCTCGGCGCGGAGTTATCCGCGGAACTGAAGAGAGTCGGCTCCCGGCTGGGCTGCACGCTCTATGTGACGCTGCTGTCTGCGTTTCAGATCCTGCTTCACCGGCTCACGCGGCAGTCCGAGGTTGTGGTCGGTATCTCCGCCGCGGGACAGGCCCTGCTCGATGACGCGAGCCTGGTCGGACATTGCGTGCACTTCCTGCCGATGCTGAGCGTGCTGCCGGCAGGCTGCCAAGTCAAGGAACACTTGGCCGCCACGCGCGGGCAACTCCTCGATGCCTACGATCACCAGGAGTTCACCTACGGCACACTGCTGCGCAAGCTGCCGATTCTGCGCGATTCGAGCCGCTTGCCCTTGATTGAGGTCCAGTTCAATCTGGAGAAGTTAGGGAACAATCTTCACTTTGAAGGACTGCGGACGGAGATGCGTTCCAATCCGAAAGGGTTTGTGAACACAGATCTCTTCCTGAACGTCATCGAAACCGACGACGACCTTCTGCTGAACTGCGACTACAACACGGATCTCATCGACCGCAGCACGCTCGATCGGTGGCTGTCTTCGTATGCGACGATCCTGCGCGGGATTGCCGCGGATGCAAACAAGGAAGCAGGCGAAAGCAGCCATGTCGAAGAGTTGGAGATACTGGACGCGAGCGAGCGGAGGCTGGTGCTGGACGAATGGAACCGCACCGCAATGGACTTCGGCCCGTTCGAGCCGGTCTACCGGTCCATCGAGCGCCAAGCTGCCCACACACCCAACCGAGTTGCCGTGATTTGCGACGGAGTCGAGTGGACATATCAGCAGCTCAACGAGTACAGCAACCGGATGGCGCGGCATCTGCGGCGCCAGGGAATCCGGGAAGGATCGCTGGTGGGCGTATGCCTGGAGCGCTCCCACCAGATGCTGGGCGCGGTGCTGGGCGTGCTTAAAGCCGGGGCGTCCTATCTGCCCCTCGATCCCAGCCATCCAGTAAGCCGGCTGGAGCTGGTGCTGACGGATGCGCAGGCTTCGCTGCTTCTAACCCAGGAACATCTGGCTGGGCGTTTGCACGCCAGCGCGCGGGTGATCTGCCTGGACACCGAGCAAACGCTATGGGCCCGGGAGAGCGGCGCGAACCTCGATACAAAAAGCACAATGGATTCGCTGGCGTATGTGATCTATACGTCGGGATCCACGGGACGGCCCAAAGGGGTGGCCATCGAGCATGGCGCACTGGCCAACCTGCTGCGCAGCATGGAGCAGGAGCCGGGCCTGAATGCCAGCGACACGCTGGTATCGGTGACGACCCTATCGTTTGATATTGCGGCTTTGGAACTTTTTCTGCCGCTGATGACTGGCGGTCGGCTGGTGATCGCCACCAGGGAACAGGTTCTCGACGGCTACCTTCTTCTGAACCTGCTGCAGGAATCTCAGGCGACCGTGATGCAGGCTACTCCATCCGGTTGGCGGATTCTGCTGGAAGCGGGGTGGAACGGCGAGCCGCGCCTGAAAGTGCTGTGCGGCGGCGAAGCCTTGCCCCGCGATCTGGCCGATTCGCTGCTGGCCTCAAGCAATCAGGTGTGGAACGTCTATGGACCGACGGAAACGACCATCTGGTCTTCGGCCACGCTGCTCGACAAGCAGGCGGGCCCCGTGCCGATCGGGCCGCCGATCGCCAATACCCAGTTCTACGTGCTCGACGAACTCCTGCAGCCGGTCCCGGTGGGGGTGACGGGCGAGTTGTACATCGGCGGAGCCGGGTTGGCGCGCGGCTACTGGAACAGGCCCGAATTGACCGCGGAGCGGTTCTTGCCCAATCCTTTTGGCGCCGGGCGGATTTATCGCACTGGGGATCAGGCGCGCTGGCTCAGGGACGGCCATATCGAACTGCTGGGCCGTACCGACTTCCAGGTAAAGGTGCGGGGCTTCCGCATTGAGCTGAGCGAAATCGAGAGTGTCCTGGCCAGCCATCCCGCGGTACGCGACGCGGTGGCAGCAGCCGTCGAATTCGAGCATGGCGATAAACGGCTGGTCGCCTGGGTGGATTCTGCACTGGCCCAACCGCCTGCGGATCTGGACGTACAACTGTATTCCCTGCTCTCTGAAAGGCTGCCTGAGTACATGCGCCCAGCCGTCATTACGGCGCTGCCCGCATTACCCAGGACGGCGAACGGGAAGATCGACCGCAAGTCTCTGCCAGCTCCCGCCATTGCCGGCAGGGCGCTCAAGAAGGCATTCACGCCCGCGGTTACCCCAGAGCAAAAGAAGCTGGCGGCAATCTGGGCCGATGTGTTGAAACTGGAGCAAGTCAGCATCACCGACAGCATTTTCGAACTGGGAGCCGATTCGCTCTTGATTTTCAGAATCTCAGCGCGTGCCAGCCGGGAAGGCTTGCCACTCGCCCCCACGCAGATTTTCCAGCACCGCACCATCGCCAACCTGTCGAATGTCCTTGGAAATGCCAGATCCGAGAGTCCTGAACTTGTCACCGCTGGTTCTGCCATTCCAGCCGTCCCCCGGGAGAAATTTCGGAGAGCGAAAGCCTGATGCAAAGTAAAGCAGAAAAGCCGATGTCCTCTCAGGAGGATGAGCACAGCGCCGCGGGCACGGAGCCGGCGTTCTTCGTGATGCCGGCCACACCGGGACAAGTGCGCTTCTGGTTGTTGCACCAGATGCACTCCGGCAATCACGCGTTGAATATGCCGATCGCATGGACCTGCCGGGGAAAGCTCGACTCCGACCTGGCGGCAGACGCGCTCACGGAATTGGTGCGCCGCCACGAGTCGCTGCGCACGACCTTCGAGGAGTTGGACGGCCAACTGTCGCAGGTGATTCATCCGCCCCGGAGGGTACCCCTGCCAGTGGATGATTTGCGCGATCTGCCGAAGGATGCGCGGCAGCAGCAAGCTGACGCGATCATCCGGCAGCACGCCCGGATCAAAGTGGATTTGGGAAAAGGACCGCTTCTATTCGCCCGCATGATCCGGATGGGAGTCGATGAGAATATTCTTCTTCTCACCATCCATCACAGCGTTTGCGATGGATGGTCAAACGGGGTGGTGCTCAGGGACTTTGCCGCCATCTACGACGGTCTCATGCGCCACGTTTCCCCAAGGCTGCCAGAACTGCCGATCCAGTTCGGCGACTTCGCGGTTTGGCTAAACGAGTGGAGAAGGGGGGAGGGGCAGGCCGCGTCTCTGAAATACTGGCGCGAAACCCTGGGCGGGGATTTCACTCCGCTTCAGATCCAGCGAGACTTCCCAGGCGTCGAGGCCGAAGAACAGGCCGATATCGAGACACTTCTGCTGGCTCCCGATCTAGTGCAGCAAGCGCGGGATTTCTGCGCAGCACAGGGAGTGACGCTTTACGTCTTGCTGCTTTCGGTCTACGCCGCAATGCTCTACCGGCTTTCCGGCCAGGGAGATATCCTCATCGGCACGCCCTGCGCCAACCGGCGCCAGGAGACGGAAGAACTGATCGGCCCCTTTTCCAATCCTCAAGTTATCCGGATGAAGATGAAGAAGGAGGACAGCCTGGGTGCAATTCTCGAGCATGTTCGCAACTGGGCACTGGGCGCGGTGGCTCACCAGAGTCTGCCCTTCGAGGATTTGAACGAAGACGAGTTCTTCTCCCGCGAGAGGAACCAGATTTCGCTCCAGGTGTATTTCATCTATCAAAAAGCCTTCATGCAGGCCCAGCGTACGCCATCTCTTGAGATCGTTCCCTTGCGTTCCGTCAGTCCGGGAACCATGTTCGATCTGATGCTGAGCATAGTGGAACGTAGCGAAGGACCGCGTCTTCAGTTGGAGTACAACCCTGCGTTCTTCCGCACTTCGACCATCCAGCGGATACTGCGACTTTATGTGAGCACGCTGGAGACCATGCTGTCGGCTGCGGAAAGTCCGGTGGGGGAGGGGCAGGCGCGGAACATAAGCGCGCAGCCGATGGCGGCGTCAGAGGGCGGCGCAAGACGCGGAGCCTGCGAACAGCCCGACAACCCCAATGGCCATCTGAACGGGAGAGCCACGGAAGCCGGCCAGCAGTGGGAAGAATATGTAGCGCCCCGCGATCCGCTGGAGTTGCAGATCACCGGAATCTGGGAAACGGCGATGGGGCTCAGAAAGCTGAGTGTACGGGACAGCTTCTTCGACCTGGGCGGGCAGTCCCTCGCCGCCATGCGAATCGTTTCCCGGATCAACAAAACCTATTCGCTCGATTTTGGTTTGGCCGTTCTCTTCACAGGCCGCACGGTCGAGCGAATGGCGGAACTGGTTCGGAAGCGTCTTGCGGCCAATAGCGCTTCCTCGATCGTGCCCATGCAGCCAGCCGGGACGGAAGCCCCGCTGTTTATCATTCACGGCGCAGGCGGGAATATTATCCGCTTCTACCATCTCGCCGCGCTGGTCGGAACGGGCCACCCGATCTATGGCATTCAAGCGCAGTCGCTGCTGGCTGGCCAGCCAGCGCTTCTTCGCCTGGAAGATCAAGCGGCGTCGTACCTTGCGGAGATCCGGGAAATCCAGCCCAAGGGGCCATACTATTTTCTCGGATACTCATTTGGGGGCACGGTGGCCTTCGAGATCGCGCATCAGTTGCGTGCGCTGGGCGAGCAGGTTGAACTGCTGGGCATGCTCGACAGCCGGCAGCTCGATTGCATGATTGCGCTGCAAAAGAAGCAATCGATCGTCGAGCGGATCGATCGCCGCATCGCGCGCTTTCTGGGCAATTTTGTTTCTCTCTCTCCGGCGGAGAAGGCCGCTTATCTGCGGGAAAAACTGATTACGCGGGCCCTGCGCCGCGTCTACACGGCGGCAACCGCTCTTGGCTTTCGCTCCGTGCCTTCGTTCATGAAGAGCGCCGACGATATCTCCTGGGTGGCGGCAGTGAACTACCGGGCACGACCTTGGCCCGGACCGATCACTCTCTTCCGCGCCTCTGTCCAGCCGGATCCCCGGCTGCCGCTGGACCTGGGATGGACGAAACTCGCGGAGGGCGGCGTCGAAGTCTACGAACTACCCGGCGATCATGATTTGGTATTCCGGGAACCGAACATCCGGGTTCTGGCCGCGCAGTTGCGGGCCCGCCTGGAGCGATCCGATGCGGCCGAGGTTAGCATGCCCGAACCTGCTGCCATCGCAAAGTAACGAGGAAGCTGCCCGATGCCCATCATTCGCCAAGTGTATATGGTGCTCTCGCCCCGCTCTTTGAGCTATGCCAGGGATGCGCTGGAGAGTTTGTTTTGCAATTCCATCGAGACGCTGCACCTGCGCCTGATCACTGATTCCAGGCAGGACAAGGAGGAGTTGTCTCAGACGCTGGCGACGATCGATGCCAAGGCGCATCGATGGTCGGTCTATGCGGAGGAAGACCTGGCTGCGCGGGAGGAAGCGATCTTCTCGGAGCACGGCAACTTGCGCGCATTCCGCCGCGGTCATCCCTGCTGGCGCAAGATCACCGATCCGCTGCTGCTGAGCGATCCCGGTGAAGAGCTGGTACTGCTTGACCCAGACCTTTACTTCCCAAACCGCTTTCAGTTTGAGCAAACACCGGCGGACGGTTTGCTGCTCATGTGGCAGCAGCCAAACTGCCTCTTTCCTCCCGAAGTGGTGAGGACGGCCATCGGCGACGGAATCCAACTCGCGCATCACGTGGACATCGGGGTCGCACACTGGCGCGCTTCAGCGGATTTGGACTGGATGGACTGGCTGGTAGGCAGGTTGGGAGGCAATCGGCTGCCACGCCTCATGCATGTGGAGGCGATTGTGTGGGCGGCGCTGGCCATGCGGATTGGCGGAGGGCACCTCGATCCAGCGTATTGGAAATGCTGGCGCCGCTCGCCGGCAAAACGAGTGATGAAAAAACTGGGCGTGAGCGGCCTGCGCATTCTGAGATCGGAACCCTGGGCCCAACTGAAATGCTTTCACGCGGGCGGAGAGGCAAAGCGGTGGCTGCACGCCGCTCGGGAAACCGGGATGCTGGACGCGCGAACTACACTTGACCAACCGGGCCGCTTTCTCCCATTTGCGGAACTCAAACCAGCACAGTATGCGCGCGAATTAGCGTTCAAGCGCGCGCTACAGGCTGTGGGCTATTACCAAATCTTCCGTACTGCCTGAGATCCTATGCGAATTTGCGTTGTTGCCGAACACGCTTCGACACGCTTCGGCGGCGAGGCCATCCTTCCGGTGCACTACTTTCGCCTCTTGCGATCCCGCGGAGTCGAAAGTTGGCTCTGCGTCCACTCGCGCACGCAGAGCGAAGTGCTGCGGCTCTTCCCGCAGGACATTGACCGGATTCTCTTCGTTCCAGACCTGTGGATTCAAAAACTCCTCTTTTTTCTCAGCCGCTATCTGCCGAGGCGGTTGTCTGAAGCCACGCTGGGACTTCTCAATCAGATCATTACCCAATTCAGTCAGCGCGCGATCGTGCGCCGGCTGATTCGCAGCCGGAGGATCGACGTAATTCACCAGCCCATTCCGGTAGCTCCGCGCTTCCCTTCTGTCATGTTTGGCTTGGGCGTACCGGTAGTGATCGGACCGCTGAACGGTGGCATGGATTACCCGCCGGCTTTTCGCCGCACCGAGTCGTGGATGAGCCGCGCGGCGATCGTCTTTGCCCGGATGTTTGCGGATTTTGGCAACACGCTGCTGCCCGGCAAGAAACACGCAAGTGTGGTGCTGGTGGCCAATGAACGAACACGGCAGGCCCTGCCCTCGGGAATTCGCGGCAAGGTGATCGAACTGGTGGAGAACGGAATCGACATCAACGTGTGGCAGGGTGCCTGCTGCAACGAGGAAAACGCGGCTTCCCGTTTTGTCTTTCTCGGGCGCCTGGTGGATTGGAAAGCTGTGGATGTCGTCATCCGGGCGCTGGAAAAGGTTCCATCCGCCGAGTTCGAGATCATTGGCGATGGCCCGATGCTTGAAACCTGGCGATCGTTGGCCGCTGAACTGGGAGTAAAGAGCCGGGTCCATTTCATGGGGTGGCTGCCGCAGCAGGAGTGCGCCACTCGCCTGCAAAACTCGGTCGCGCTGGTTCTGCCCAGCCTGTACGAATGCGGGGGGGCCGTGGTGCTGGAGGCCATGGCCATGGGCAAGCCGGCGATCGCCACGCATTGGGGCGGCCCGGCAGACTACCTGGATGCCTCCTGCGGGATACTTGTGGAGCCGGAGAGCTACTCGGGGCTGGTGGCCGGATTTGCCGAAGCCATGCAGAGGATGATCGACTCACCCGGACTTGCAAAGTCAATGGGCGCAGCCGGGCGTGAACGGGCGGTCTGCGATTTCGATTGGCAACGGAAGATCGACCAGATAATCGGCATCTACAGCGCGCTTGCAGAGAAGCGGAATGTCCCCGTGGAATTCAACGAGAACCTGGCTTCTTCGGCCGCGGTTTCCCAGCACAACTGAGGTAGCCACGGGGCCCATGAACGATAAATTCCAAAGCGCAAAGTCGCCAGCCGAAAGTCCATCCGTGACTTTGGATGCAGAGCTGCTCGCTGCTTCCGTACCCGCAGCGGAGCTCTCGGCGGCAAACGCCCTGGATGCGGCGGCACCGTTGCGGCTGCTCTATCTTCTCAGCCGCTATCCGGGTGTCTCGCACACATTTTTTCTGAACGAAATTCGGGAACTGAGGAAACAGGGATTTACGATTGACGTCGCCTCAATCAACCAGCCCGACCGCGCCATGGCATTGATGCCCGCGGACGAAGTGGAGGAGGCGAAGAAGACCTTTTACATCAAGTCCACGGGAGCCGCGCGGGCAGCAGCAATTGCGGCAAAGACGCTCCTTCTCAGGCCTGGCGTCTTTATCCGCGGGCTGGCGGCCGCTCTGCGGTTGGGACGATGCGAACCGAACGCCACCCTCTTTGCGCTGTTTTACTTCGCTGAAGCTCTCATCCTGGGCAACTGGATGCGTTTGCGCGGTCATCGTCATCTGCACATCCACTTCTGCGGGCCGGTGGCGACGGTGGGCATGTTGACGTCGATGGCGTGGGGATTCTCTTACTCGCTCACCGTGCATGGTCCGGATGAATTCTACGATGTGGAGAAGTTCTACCTTCCGCAGAAAATCGAACACGCGAAGTTCCTTCTGTGTATCAGCGATTTTTGCCGAAGCCAGCTTATGCGCATCGCGGCCCCGAAGCACTGGGACAAGATGCATGTGGTGCGACTCGGCATCGATCCGAATGTCTTTTTCCCGATGCGCGAACAGCCTGCACCGGAGAAGCACGCGCTGGAAGTTCTCTGCGTAGGCCGGCTGGTTCCGTCCAAGGGTCAGCTCATCCTGCTGCGTGCCTGTGACCTCCTGCTTTCCCAGGGCTATTCGCTTCGGGTGCGTCTGGTGGGCGCCGGGCCCGACCGTGAACACTTGGAGGCGTTCGCGCAGCAGAAGGGTATCGCGGTTGTCTTCGAAGGCGCAAAGAGCCACGACGAGACGCGGCGGTTGCTTGGGCAAGCGGATATCTTCGTCCTCGCCAGTTTTGCCGAAGGCGTGCCAATCGCGTTGATGGAGGCAATGGCCATGGAAGTTCCCTGCGTGAGCACCCGCGTCGCCGGAATCCCCGAGTTGATTCGCGATGGTCTCGACGGCCTGCTGATTCCTGCCTCTTCGGCCGATGCGCTGGCCTCCACTTTGCAGCGGCTCGCCGATGATCCTCCGCTGCGGCGCAGCCTCGGTGAGGCAGGCCGCAAGCGCGTCCTTGGGCTCTACAATTTGCCGGACAACGTAAGCTCGCTGGCGCGTGTGTTACGGGAGCACGCACCCAACAATCTCTAAGATATCTCCAGAGAATGTGGATTGCATCGCGATACGCCGACTTTCGCCATTCACCCTTCGCAGAGTGCGCGAAGGTGGGGACACCCACATTCAAATAGCAGTGATAATCTCCGAGGGCCATGCATATTCAGAGTTCAGCTTCCTTCAAATTCGACGTCTCCATCGTGATCGTGTCCTTCAACACGCGCGATGTACTGCGGGATTGCCTGCGCTCGGTTTATCGCGAGCTGGGTTCGCTGCGCGTCCAGATCATTGTGGTCGATAACGCTTCGACGGACGGTTCTCCTGCCATGATCGAGAAGGAGTTTCCGCATGTTCTGTTGATGAGGAGCGAAGTCAACCTGGGCTTTGGTCCGGCAAACAATCTTGGCTTCCAGGCTGCGGACGGACGTTACATCGTTCTCCTTAATTCCGACGCATTCTTGACTGAAGGGTCTCTCGTGCGTGCGGTAGCCCACATGGACGCAACTCCTCGGGCAGGGCTTGGCGGCGGACGGCTAATCGGGCGCGATGGCTCGTGGCAGCCTTCCGCACGCATGTTTCCCTCGGTCCTTAGCGACTTGATTGTACTTTCCGGACTCGCGGCGCGCTTTCCGCAATCGCATCTCTTTGGGCGCGCTGACCGCACCTGGGCCAACTCCATGGAAGCAGCGGAAGTCGACTGGGTTCCAGGCGCGTTCGCCATCGTTCGTGCTGAGGCGCTTGCGGCCGTCGGCCCCTTCGACCCGCGCTTTTTTCTGTACTACGAGGAGGTCGACCTGTGCCTGCGCATCAAGCAGCAGCGATACTCGATCTGGTATTGGCCAGATATCGTCATTGTGCATATTGGCGGCGAGTCCTCGCGCCAGGTCCGGTCGCTCCAACTCTCGCGGACCGGAGCGCAGCTTACTCTCTGGCGCATGCGCAGTATGCTGCTCTACTATCGCAAGCATCATGGATTCTCCGCGTGGTGCGCCATGGTGGTGGAGGCTGTCTGGTATTGGTTGCGGTCGCAGCGCAGACGGTGGAGCAAGCATCCGGATCGCCGCGCCGGCGCTGATGCCGATCTGTCCATGATCTCCATCATGAACCAGGCATGGCGCGATACGAGAGGCGGACGCTTTTCTCCGGAGCAGCCATGGTAAGGGGCATCGCCGGGAAGGCGAGCGGTAATTTACAGGCAAACTCCATGCGCCGCAAGCTCAAGTTGTCGCTTGCAGCGCTCTTGTCATGGGCCTACCGGGTAACGTCCGGCCTGCGCCGTAACCTGCGCCGGATTCGCGGTCACGCAGCGCTTTCATCCTCCCTTGCGGTGCCGCTTGATGCGTCGGTGGTGGTGCTGGGACCGCCGGAAGTGCACGGCACGGGCGTGATCCATTTCGGACGGGATGCGCTTTTGTACCCCGCTCTCTATCTGGAAACAGAGGAGAATGGATCGATCGAGATCGGCGACGGAGTCGTGCTTTCGCGCGGGGTTCACCTTGTCTCTCGATCCAGCATTCAAATCGGCGATGGCACGATGATAGGCGAGTACTCAAGCATCCGCGACGCAAATCACGCTCGCATACCCGGTTTGCCGATTCGCGATTCCGGTCACATTGCGCGACCCATCGTGATTGGAAACGAGGTGTGGATCGGCCGCGGCGTGACCGTGCTGGGCGGCGTCACCATTGGAGACGGAGCGACCGTAGGCGCCAATGCCGTCGTCACGCGGGATGTGCCGGCGGGAGCCACTGTAGTGGGAGTGCCCGCGCGGGCGGTTGGCGCCACGCGAAAGCGCTGACTGCGCTGGAACAGGCCAGAGTAATCGCCCCTTGCCTGCGTGCCTCCGAAGGAATGACTTCTGACAACGTGGACACTTGTCACATTGTCTCCGGGTATCGTCCATCTGGCCTTGCCACAGTTGCGAAGGAATAGATCATGCTCACCCATGAAGACAGGACCGAAGTCGCGCCTGATTGGATGAACCACCCGATGCTTGCAGAGCAACGCGCCGCGTGGCGATTCCCGTTGTTTCTGGGAGTTTTCACCGCCATCTACATCCTTTCCTGGCCAATCGTATTCTCACTGGATCTTTGGATATTGAAGGATCGCGGCAGCTTTCTCAATCTTGATTACCTGATCGATCAGCATCTTCGCTTGGGCGTCGACACTTTTTATTCGTACGGCCTGCTTCCGGTTTTCATCCAGCACTGGCTCTTCGTTCTATTTGGCAGAGGCTATTGGCCTTTAATCGGGTGCGCAGTCGCAACGATGGTACTGATGGCCCTCTTCTGCGACCGTTTCCTGCGCTATCTCCCCAGGGAGGCGACTTGGCTCGTGGCTCTCCTGGTGATGAGCCGAATCGTCAACACGGTCAATCCCAATCTCCCCTATTCGCTCGTCCAGCTATCTCTTCTGTTTGCTCTGCTCTTTGTGCTGCTGGGAAGGTTGGACATCGGTCTGGCCATCTCTGCGATTGGTTGTTGGAGCGTGCCGTCGTTGCCTCTGGTTATGACGGTTCTGCTGGCGGCATTTCTGTTTCTCGACTGGCTCATCAAGCCTCCGCGTTCCCTTTGGAGCCTGCTTCGCGCGTTTGCGCCGGGAGTGTCGATCTATTTGGCGCTGGCGGTTTTGCTGTCCATCCAGTTCGGATGGAGTTCGGTCCTCGCAACGGCAACACCTCTGGCGGGGATGAGATTCTATCGCCAGGTCCACTATGGATCTGGCCAGGGGCTGATGGAGTTTCTCCACCCCTGGGGCTACCACTCGTTTCGATATATTGCCTATATTCTGTTGAATCCGGTGTGCTGGTGGGTGATGAGTACAATCTGCCTCACAGTCTTCGCCATACTGGCAACGCGAAGAATGGCGATCAAGCGAGCGTTGGCGCCTAGAGAAACAGCGATCGTTCTCTGCGCGATGATCCAGGGCGTGTTTGTGTGTGTTGCCTATGGATCGCCGCATCAGCACTACATCTTCGACCCCATCCTCGTGGCGGGTATGCTGCTGGGGTTATCGGCATGGCCCAAGGGCGTCACGCGTAATGTTCTCGTGACGCTATTTCTAGGACTTGGAATCGCGGGTCAGGCGACCCTTGCCCGCGCCGACTGGCAGGCGTGGAAAGAAATCAGATCGCCGTCGGCGACCGCCAATCTATATGCCGATGCGAGCTGGGTGGACGAATGGAAAACGATACTGGAACTCTCCGCCCACCAGAACCTGCTGCTTTTGTCGTATGGCACCGGGGCTCATCGCTATTTCTCTACCGTACACTCGCCGGAGATATGGACGCTCCAGGAAGGGCAACTCTTCCCCGCCGACAAGGCGCGTGTGATGGAGCAACTCGACAATGCAAATGTGGTAGTGCTGGACCTGACCAGCCCGACGACCGTAGTGGACATGGACGCCGATTTCAAGAGGCACCTACACTCCCTCTGCCTGACGCAATCCACCGCCTATTTTCAGATCTGGTGGCGAAATTCATCGAAGCCCGCAACCCTGCCGTGCCTTGCCGATCCACGAAGATAGAATATCGGCAGATCAAGAGGTCGAATTTGTTCGAAAACATTCGCGAGGACTGGCGCACACACGGCCGGCAACTTTCCCGTCAAGGCTTGTGGGCCTTGGCTGTGTACCGCTATGGGCGCTGGCGCTACACCATTCGCTGGCGCTGGCTGCGTATGCCTTTTTCTTTTCTCTACAAAGTGCTGAAGCCTGTTTCTGAGGTCCTGACAGGCATCGAACTCCCCTGCGAAGTGACTCTGGGGCGACGATTCCGCATCGATCATTTCGGCGGAATTGTCATCAGCGGCGATGCCGTGTTTGGAGATGATTGCGTGATTCGCAACGGGGTCACTGTAGGACTGAAGCATACGGGCCGTCGCGGAGCGCCGGTTCTTGGGAACCGCGTGGATATTGGCGCTGGCGCCAAGATCCTGGGTGCGATTCGGATCGGGGATGACGTGCAGATCGGAGCCAATGCAGTGGTAATCACGGACGTTGCTCCCAACTCCATTGCGGTTGGGGTTCCGGCGCGAGTGCTCCGGCGAAAGACGCCGATGGCGGCAGAGACCGACGAACTGATGAGTGTCGAGGCGGTGCAAGACTGGGGTGCGCATGCAATCAATCGCTGAAAGCAGCGCGTGCGCCAATGAGAGCACCCCTCTGCCGGCGCTTTCAGTTGTCGTGATCGGACGCAACGAGGGGCAACGGCTGGCCAGATGCATCGAGTCCATCGGACAAGTCCGAGGCGTAGCCGTGAATGAGGTGATCTATGTCGACTCCGCTTCGACCGATGAGAGTCCGCAATTGGCCGCCCAGTATGGGGCCATCGTAATCGTGGTTCGTCCGGAGCGCCCAACCGCGGCGATCGGGCGCAACGCGGGTTGGCGGCGCGCGACATCCGACCTGGTCCTCTTCCTGGACGGAGATACCGTGCTACATCCGGACTTTGCCCTGGCGGCATGGAACGTATTGTCGCGGGAGTCTTCAATTGCGGCAGTATGGGGGCATCGCCGCGAGATGCATCCGGAGGCATCGGTATATAACCGCGTCCTGGACCTCGACTGGGTTTATCCGCCAGGGCTTGCGGAATTCTGCGGCGGCGACGTGCTGATGCGCCGCGAGGTTCTGCTTGAAGCAGGAGGCTTCGATGAGAGGCTGATCGCGGGAGAAGAGCCTGAGCTTTGCCGGCGCATCCGAGCCCGAGGGTACGGGATTCTGCACATCGACTCCCCCATGACGGAACACGATTTGCAGATCGCGCACTGGAGCCAGTACTGGAAGCGCGCCACACGGGCAGGCCATGCCTATGCCGAGGTATCCGCACGCTTCCGGAACAGCGAGGATCCGTTCTGGGCCTCCGAGCGCAGACGAAACCTGATGCGCGGAAGCTGGTGGCTAGCGTCGCTGGCTGCTGCGATCGCAGGCAGCGTGTCCCTTGGAGTTCTCCCCATGGCGCTCTGGCTCACCTTGCTGATGCTCTTGTCTGTACGCTCGGCGTGGAAGGCACGCTGGAAGAGGGCCGCGCCTGCCGTCCTGCTGCTCTATGGATTTCACTCCCACCTGCAACAGTTGCCCATCTTCATAGGACAACTGCAATATGAATTGAGCAAGAAGCGAAAAAAAGCGGTAAAGCTGATTGAGTACAAGCAGAGAAGAGCTGACTGAAGCCCTCTATTGATCCAGCCCTAAACAATTGCCTCCCGACAAAGTTGTCATCCTGAGCGGAGTTGGGCACGTTGTTTGCGCCAAACGCAGTCGAAGGACCTGCGGTTGCTTTTCGTCGCAGCCTTATTTGTAGTAATTCAATGGAGCCGGATCAATAAGCAGATGCATGAGCTGGAACCAGCGACCTCTGGCTTTAGCCGCTTGTAACATTCAACGAGTTCCCGGAGAAGCTAGGCCAATATGGACAAGAGAGCCTTTGCAACTAAGATATTTCGCGGCACATGTTGTTGCGTGCTGTTCTTCCTTGCCGCGGCCGCCTCATTCAACGGGTACTACCATAAATGGCATTTTCGCGAGCCGGGCGTGTTTGCGGGCGCGGGCTCCGACAATAACGCCAAAAGCAAGTATGGTCTTGCCGATATGCTGGATGGCACCGCTGCGCGCCCATTCGTTTATAGGCAGCTAACTCCTGCGATGGCCAATTGGCTCGATTCGGTCACACCGAAGCGGATTCAGGTCGCTTTATGGGTGCGTCTCGGCATGTATCAATTGGACTCACCGTTAGTCTACGATCCGGCGTACGCCTACCGCTACACAATCGTCTATATAGTTACATTTCTCTTTGCGTGGATCGCGGTCATAGCCATGTATCTGGTGTGCCGAGGCCTGGAGATGCCTCCGGCAGCGCAGATATTTGCTCCTGTCGTCATGATTATCCTGATCCCATATTTTTTAAGCGTCGGCGGATATTTTTACGATTATCCGGAACTGGCGTTTTTGGCGCTCGCTGTGTGGATGGGGATGAAATTCGACTGGTGGTGGATGGTGCCGCTCGTCGCGCTCGCCACATGGAACAAAGAGTCTTTTCTTTTAGTGACGCTGACACTCTATCCCATTCTGCGAAAGCGCCATTCCCCGATCAGCGCACTGATTGGAACAGGGGTTTTGGCCTCGATCTGCGCTGCTGTCTATTTAGCAATTCGACCGCAGTTCTCGAAGAATCCTGGTGGAGCGTTGCTTTCGCAATGGCGAACACAAATGGATTTCCTGTCCCATCCCTTGCGCCTCATGCGGACGGAAGCCACCTACGGAATAACGATCTTTCGGGCATTTTCGCTGTTGCCGTTGGCCTTGCTCGCATGGATCGTGTGGCGCGGATGGAGGCTTCTGCCGCCGGAGATCCAGCGCCACGGTCAGATAGCTGCTGCCATCAACATTCCGCTGTATTTCCTTTTCTGCTCCCCAGGCGAGATGCGCGACTTCAGTATGCTCTACATTGTATTCATGTCGCTGCTGGCAGTGGTTTTTACAAACGAGACGAAGAACATAGCCCCCTCCACGCTGGCCGGTTCCGCGCAAGAAATTGTCGATCCTGCATGAGAATGCAGCAACCGAGTGTCCTGTCCTTTGCGCGTCTAGCGAGAAAAACGTGGAAATAACACTGAATGTAAGTCATGCCAGATTCATAAGGGGCGTTTGCTATACATGCGGTTCGATTGTCGCAGTTATTGATCCGGCCCCAAAGGATTGCACCACCGCATAGTTGTCATCCTGAGCGGAGCGCAGCGACTTCGAAGAACCTGCGGTTGTTTTGCAGATCCCTGTCGCAACTCAATCGGGCCGGATCAATAAGGATGTTCACTCATCTCTGCGCCCCGCGCGCTTCGCACCGTCGCCTCACCTACCATACATCTCGCCTCAGAAGGGAGATACTTCATTGCGAGCGTCCATGCCTAAGCTTGAAAACACCGATCGCCAGCGTACCTATCTGCCTTCACTAGAGGGTATACGTGGATATGCGTTCCTGCCTGTCTTCTTCGCCCACTATTTCCCCGTGTCGCTGTTCCCATATCACAGCAGCCTGTGGATGTTTCCCATGTCGCTCGTGATGGATACCGCATGGTTGGCGGTGCCCATTTTCTTTGTTCTGTCCGGTTATCTCATCGGCGGCATTCTTTACGACACGCGAAACAGAGTGGGATATTTCAGGGTCTTTTATAGCCGCCGCATTCTGCGTGTCTTTCCCGTCTACTACATCACGCTGCTCGTGGTCGCTGCGATCGACTTCGCCCACGGCGTCCCTTTGAATTACAACTATTGGTCGCACTTCCTGTATATTCAAAATCTGCTGCCTGGATATACCGGGCATCTGAACGAGGCGCCCTCCGCCCAGACAATCCATTTCTGGTCGCTGGCAGTTGAAGAGCAGTTCTATCTAACATGGCCACTGGTGGTCTGGCTGTGCCGCGACCGGCGCACTCTGCTTAGGGTTACCGTATTGCTTATCGGCTTCTGCTGCCTCGTCCGTCTTTTATCCCCCTGGATGCACCTGTCCGTTACCCGCTGCTACTTTCTGACGCCTACCCGAGTGGATGCCATTCTGCTGGGGGTTGTGCTGGCACTGGTTCGCGAAGACAACATTTATAAGAGACTGCAGCCATTTGCCAAATATGTTGCTCTCGCCGGGATCTCTTCAATGATCGTAGTGGCAATCTGGACAGGCCACACCACGCCTCGCACACATCTCCGCATCGCCTTGCAGATTCCTTGTGTGAACCTCACGGCGGCCGCAATGATTGTTGCTGTATTGGAGAGAGGAAGCCTCTTGTGCAGAATTTGCAGCGGCCGCTGGATCTGCTGGTTCGGGAGCATCAGTTATGGGCTCTATATATTTCACTTTACTTACGCCGACTGGTTTCTTAAGTCGTTCGAGCCTCGTCTGGCTGCATATATGCCGCGCCCCTGGGCTTTCATCGCATCCGCGGCCGTCGCATTTTGTCTCACCCTCGCTCTGGCTGTTCTGAGCTATCGTTTTGTGGAACAGCCAGCTATGAACCTTAAGAGGCGCCTGAAATACGGGCCCGTCAGGAATCAGAAGCCTCTCGATGCAACTGAGTCATCCCTCGCCAATTGCGAGGTTTAAGCAGTTCGTAGCGAGGGTGCTGATCGGGTGTACCGTTCGTGTAATTGTCAGTTCAGCCTCAGGCCTCCGATCGCAGAATCCATCTGCTCGGAAATCAAGATGGTTTCCCTTGGCGTCGAGGGTCATCTCGACTTCCCATCCACTCATCTGAAATACGGCGGTCATACAGCGGTCCAAATAAATGGCGGGCGGCCATCGGAAACGATGGCCACCCGTCGGTGTAGTGGACCTGTTCGCCAGTCTTGTTATTGAGCCGAATAGGTCCAGCTCGTGACCTGTTGGACTGCGGTGAAACCTCCCGTGCTTCCCGTGAAGCCCGCGTAGGCCGTAGTGCCGCCGACGACGGTGGGAATGTTCACAGTGTATTGGTTGGTAACGGTGGCTCCGCTTGTCGTGTCTGTCAATGTCACAGCCAGAGTCGTTCCGTTATACACCAGATGTGCATGTATCAGATCGCCGCTCGACAGGATAATTTTACTGGAGGTCAGATCCGTTGCCGCAACCGTCGGCGCGGCTCCGTCGGTGTATACTCCAATGGAATCCGTGCCTTCGCCGGCATCGTTGTAGATGTCGAACTTCACGGCCACGCTGTTCTGAATGCTTTGGTAGCCAAGCCCGCTGCCGCCATAACCAAGGGCCCAGATACACTTCGGATCGTTCTGAATCGTGAAAGTGAACCCGTCGGCAGCCCCATCCAGTATCTTGAATGTGAAATCGGTTGTGAAGGCACTTACAGGAACCTTCGAGGTGAACCAGGCGCTGCGGGCTTCCCCAGTTCCTCCGTCGGTCAGTTGCAGCACCCCGCCCGTCACTGTCGGTCCATTGTTCAGCGACAGGCTGGCGGCTGTGAATCCACTCGACGGATAGTTGATGTAGGTAGGATCTGCAATAACGATGGTGTAGGACACCGTTGCTGCAGAACTGTTGGTATAGCCGGTTTCCACCGCGATGGCTTCCAATGTCTCCGTCGTGCTCACCGTGATCGGCGCTCTATACACCGTGGATGACGTGGTGGGCGCAGTGCCGTTGGTGGTGTAGTAGATCGTCGTTCCCGCCGTTGCGTCGCTGATCGTCACCGTCTGCGCGGTGGTGTAGCTTCCCGCGGCAAGCGAGAACGTGGGCGCTGGCAGCACCGGAGCAATGGTGTAGGTCGCCGTCGTTGCGGGACTGTTGGTGTAGCCCGTCTCGACCGCGATCGCTTCCAGCGTCTCCGTTGCGCTGACCGTGATCGCTCCGGTGTACTTGGTGGACGACGTGGTGGGCGTGACGCCGTTGGTGGTGTAGTAGATGGTTGCGCCAGAGGTTGCGTCGGTAATCGTCACTGATTGCGATGTGGTGTAGGTTCCAACCGCAAGCGAATACGTGGGCGTAGGCAGTACCGGGGCGATGGTATAGGCTGCTGTCGCAACCGAGCTATTGGTATAGCCCGTCTCGACCGCGATGGCTTCCAGCGTCTCCGTCGCGCTCACTGTGATCGGACCGTTATACACGGTCGATGACGTGGTAGGCGTGGCGCCGTTGGTGGTGTAGTAGATCGTCGTGCCCGCCGTTGCGTCGCTGATCGTCACCGTCTGCGCGGTGGTGTAAGTTCCCGCGGCAAGCGAGAATGTGGGCGTAGGCAGCACAGGGACGATGGTATAGGATGCTGCCGCAACCGCGCTATTGGTATAGCCCGTCTCGACCGCGATGGCTTCCAGCGTCTCCGTTGCGCTCACTGTGATCGGACCGTTATACACGGTCGAAGATGCCGTGGGCGTGGCGCCGTTGGTGGTGTAGTGGATGGCTGTGCCCGCCGTTGCGTCGGAAATCGTCACCGTCTGTGAGGTAGTGTAAGTCCCCGCTGCTACCGAGAACGTGGGCGAGGGTAAAACCGGGTTGATCGTATAGGTCGCCGTTGCGGCCGGACTGTTGCAAGAGCCCGCTTCGACCGCGATGGCCTCCAGTGTCTCTGTCGCGCTTACGCTGATCGCTCCCGTGTACTTGGTGGACGAGGACGTTGGCGTGGTGCCGTTGGTGGTGTAGTAGATGGTGGCGCCGGCCGTCGCGTCGCTGATCGTCACCGTCTGCGCGGTGGTGTAACTTCCGGACGCCAGCGATAAGGTGGGAGCCGGGAGCATCGGAGCAATGGTATACAACATCGCACTCATTGCGCTGTTGGTATAGCCTGTCTCGACCGCAATAGCCTGGATAGTCTCCGTCTGGCTTACTGTTATCGGTCCCGTATAGAGCGTCGACGAGGTCGTCGGCGTTGTGCCGTTGGTGGTGTAGTAAAAGGTGGTGCCCGCTTGCGAGTCGCTGATGGTCACCGATGGCGGTGTAGTAAAGGTGGCCCAAGAGGCGCCTCCGCCCGTCGGGCTGAACGTGGGTGCAGGCAGCACAGGTGCGATGGTGTAAGCCGCCGTCGTGACCGCGCTGTTGGCATATCCTGTCTCGACCGCAATAGCCTTCAGTGTCTGTGTGGAACTCTGCCAAATCGCGCCCATGTACTGAGTGGACGATGTGGTGGGCGTTGTTCCGTTGGTGGTGTAGTAGATCGTCGCTCCCGCCGTCGCGTCGCTGATCGTCACTGACTGTGGCGAAGTGTAGGTGGTCGGCGCGGGTGAAAATACGGGTGCAGACAGAGCGGCGGCGATGGTATAAGCAGCCGTCGCAACCGGACTGTTGCTATAGCCCGTCTCAGCCGCGATAGCCTCCAGTGTCTCCGTCGCGCTGACCATGATCGCTCCCGTGTACTTGGCCGATGACGTGGTGGGCGTGGTGCCGTTGGTGGTGTAGTAGATCGTCGCTCCCGCTGTCGCATCCGTGATCGTCACCGTCTGCGCAGTGCTGTAACTGCCAGCCGCAACCGAGAACGTGGGAGCGGGCAGCGCGGCGGCGATGGTATAAGCAGCCGTCGCAACCGGACTGTTGCTATAGCCCGTCTCAACCGCGATAGCCTCCAGCGTCTCCGTCGCGCTGACCGTGATCGCCCCCGTGTACTTGGCCGATGACGTGGTGGGAGTCGTGCCGTTGGTGGTGTAGTAGATCGTCGCTCCCGCCGTCGCATCCGTGATCGTCACCGACTGCGCGGTCGTGTAACTGCCGGCTGCAGGCGAGAACGCGGGCGCCGCCGCGGCTGTCAAGCCCTCCGCGGTGTAATCGAGGGCAGTGACGGAAAAGGGCGGCAGCGATATGGAACTTGGACTGGAAAGCGTGGAGGTATCAATCGCAACGGTCGCCTGCGTCTGGTTGGTCGCAGTGCCGGTCGGCGCTTCGTTCATATCGTCCAGCGCCGCGGGCGCATACTGTCTCTGGGTCACCGTTCCTATGGGAGGATTGGTTCCCGCAAAGCTGACGGTGTGGCTGCCGGAAAGATCCGTGTTGATCAGCACCAGGGAGCGCTTGGTTCCGTTCTCAAAGCAGAAGGCATAAAGATAGGGAACATTGTTGAGCGCCGGCAAGGCGGATATGCCGTTGGGCGAACCCGCGAAGTTATACGTCGGGTTATTGGCGATCGGGCAGGAATACATGGAGCCGATGATCGATTGGTTCACCAATGATACGCCCAGAAACTCCGGACGCACGTTATTCGTCGCTCCGCCCATGTCGACGACGTTTCCCCACAGTTTGTTTGTCAGCCCATTCGAGGCGCCGTTTTTGTATTCGGTCAGCGAAAAGAAGGATTGAGGGCGAATTCCGTAGTATTGCAGATTCAGCAGAGGCTGCAGCGCCATGACCACGCCCTCGCCTGCTCCGGCGTTGATATAGTCCATGTGCGTCTGGTCGATGCTGCCGGCTATCGTGCCCTGACCCCACTCGTACATGTTGACATTGCAGGCTGCTGTTCCCGACGCTCCGCAGGTCGTCTGCGACTGATAGTCGTGAACGGATTGATAGAAGTTATACACGTCCGAGGGATTGGTCACCTTCTCGTAGGGCTCGACCATCGCCGGCTGCCACAACGCGGCGTCGGTGCTGAAACTGCTCACCGACCCATACGTGTAGCCTTCAATCTCGATGGAATCCGGGTGCGCCCTTTGGATCGCCGTGTCCATCGAGTAATTGGTGGCCGTCTGCGCGTTCATCACCAGATCGAACGAAGGCGCCGAGTAATAACTGTCCGCGCGCATCGCGGCAAAGATGTCCCGGGCGCGCACGCTGTAGTCGTAGTAATACTCCGAGTTAGGCGCGCTGGACCGGTCGGAAAGCGACTGCCCGGCAAAGGACTGCCCGTTCCAGCATTCATTGCAGTAGGAAAGATGGATCTGACTGAATACACTGGTCCATGGATCGTCCTGGCCCAGGGCCGCGCGCCGCCCGCCATACGTCGTGCTCGACGGGCTGGCGAGAAACTCGATCAGATTCGCCGCCTCTGCCGTCGAGAAGGTCACCGGGACTTCAAGATAGGGTTGCGCGTTGAGCTGTTGGCAGATCACCAGGTAGTCTTCCAGCGAAAGACTCACTACTCCCGCCCCTCCCGGACCCACAAAATATCCCGCCCCTCCGCTGGTCGGCCCATGCGCGTAATCGGGCGCCGTCCAGTTGCTCATCGTCTCCCCGTTCTGGTTCACCCAATAGCGGAACATGCCGGGATTGTTGCCGATCGACGGCCCATAGTAATTCTGCAGGGCCTCGATCACTTCATCGCGAAGCGCCGTGGTGTTGCTCGGATTCGTGCCGGTCTTTTCAAAACTCACATTGTCCAGATAGACCGACCCCTTGGTCGCGGTGAACGACACCTGCGCAATGCCAGGCGTCGTGCCGGACGCAGATTCAGAGGCCGTGCAGGTCCAGGTGTATTGCGTCCACGTCGTACTCAGTGTCGGCGTATAACTACCGCAATTGAACCCGCCCTGCGAACCCCGGCTCGCCGAAGCCGTCAGCACCGGAGTCCCCGAGGCCGATTTCGCCCAGAAGGAAAGCTGATAAGTCCCATTCATTAAAACGAAGATGTTATCCGTGTTCTCGCTGTCGAAATACCAGGTCGCCGTCGCCGAAGATCCGCTCGTCGTGGCGTTCATGTTCAAAGACTGAGTCCCGCAGGTCGCGCAAAGATCGGTCGTATCCGAAAGCAGCTGAGCCCCGCCGGTAACCGTTCCCGCCATCCCGCCCAGCGCCCCGCTTTCCCACCACGACTCCGGCGTCGGGTACGTCAACTTGCTCATCGCAACGATGTCGCCCACGCTGAACGGCGCGTTGCACGCCGTGGAAACCGTGATCACCGGAGCCGTATAACTCGCCTGCCCCGTCAGCGGATAGTTCGGACCGGTGTTCGACGCAATCGTCCCGCTGCAGCCCAGCTCCGCGCCGCCCGACTGAGACTCCAACACGGTAAACGTCCC